>LNAP01000138.1_pt1 | contig 144966 bp, 135 predicted proteins | sample 602601 | NCBI WGS metagenome assembly LNAP01 (sample SAMN02440304, study PRJNA202911) | soil metagenome | biome: Subtropical and temperate rainforests or woodlands; isolation source: soil samples (1 kg each in a 20% v/v slurry with milli Q water) were... ...
AATGCGGACGATATCTTTCACGCCCTTGACGGCCAACTTTTTTGGAATGGGGATATAGCCGGCTTCCGGCATGCCGGGGGCGCCTTTCGGGCCGATATTTTTAAGAACCAGCACATCGTCGGCGGTGACGTCAAGTTCGTCAGAATCGATTCTATTGGCAAGGTCTATGGCATTCTCGAAGACGACGGCCCGGCCTTCGTGTTCCATGAGCCCGGGATCGGCTGAGGATTGCTTGATAATGGCGCCGCCTGGCGACAGGTTTCCTTCGAGTACGGCGATGCCGCCTTGTGGATAAATGGGGTCGTCCATGGTCTTGACGACATCCTGGCGAAAGCCCGGGCCTGCCCGTTCGATTTCTTCGCCCAGCGTGCGGCCGGTAACGGTCAGGGCGTCCAGCTTGAGCCGGGGCTTGAGTTCGCGCAACAGCGTGGCCATGCCGCCGGCCTTGTGGAAGTCTTCCATATAGTGCTGGCCGGAAGGCTTCAGGTCCAGCAGTACCGGAGTGTCCCGGCCCATGCGGTCCAGGGTCTTGAGGTCAATATCCAGTCCCAGGCGTCCGGCAATCGCGGCAAGGTGCACGATGCCATTGGTGGATCCACCTATGGCCAGCAACACGCGCATGGCGTTTTCGAAGGCGTCGGCAGTTAGTATCTTGTCGATGGTCAGGCCGCTGCGGGCCATTTCTACAGCTTGTGCGCCGGTCATCTCGGCAATCCGCATGCGGTCTGCCGTAACGGCGGGCGGGCTGGCCCCCCCCGGTACGGTCATGCCCAAGGCCTCGGCAATGCAGGCCATGGTGCTGGCGGTACCCATTACCGAACAGGTGCCCACACTGGCCACCAGCTGATTGTTGACATCGGCGATTTCCTGATCGTCGATCTCTTCGGCCCGGTATTTTCCCCAATAACGTCGGCAGTCGGTGCACGCTCCGACGCGTTCGGAGCGATGCGAGCCGGTCAGCATGGACCCGGTGATAAGCTGGATGGCGGGTATTCCGGCCGATGCGGCGCCCATCAGCTGCGCCGGTACTGTCTTGTCGCAACCGCCTATCAGTACCACGGCATCCATGGGCTGCGCGCGGATCATTTCCTCGGTGTCCATCGACATGAGGTTGCGCAGATACATGCTGGTGGGAAAGGCAAAACTTTCGTGGATGGATATCGTGGGAAAGTCCATGGGTAGCCCGCCCGCCAGCATGATGCCGCGCTTGAGCGCCTCGATGAGTTGCGTCACATTTCCATGACAGGGGTTATAGGCGCTACCCGTGTTGGCGATTCCGATCACCGGCCGATCCAGGGCTTCATCGGAATAGCCCGCCCCCTTGATAAAGGCCTTTCTAAGAAACAGCGAAAAGCCGTTGTCACCATAGCTGGTCAAGCCCTTGCGCAGACCGGTGGCTTCAATGTCGGGAGTCGAGGGAGTTTTCTTGGTCATGGATGTGTGCTTTTTTCGTTAATTGACGGTTATGTTGCCATCGCGAATGACTTTAGCCCATTGCTCGACTTCGGCGGTGAGCCTGGTTTTCGAAGGCTCGAGGGCCAGGGGATCGGCATAGACGCCTTGCTGCAGCAGCTGATCTTTGACTGCTTTCTTTGAAAGCCCTGCCAGCAGTGCCTTGTTGATTTTTTCGAGAATTGGGGCAGGGGTGCCCGCAGGCGCCATGACGCCAAACAGGGAGCTGACGTTGAAACCGGTCAGGCCTTGTTCCTTGGCCGTGGGTACGTCGGGCAACATGGACACGCGCTCTGGGGTCAGCACCGCCAAGGGACGCAGCTGCCCGGACTTGATGAACGAGATGGCCGCCGGCATTGTCTCGGTCATGACTTGAACCTGGCCGCCGACTAAGTCCGTCATGGCCGGGCCGCTACCCCGGTAGGCGACGTGCACGATATCGACGCCGGCGATTTGCTTGAACAATTCCATGGCCATGCGTTGCGGCGCGCCAGCGCCCGACGATGCAAAATTGAGCTTGCCAGGATTTTTCTTGGCATAGTCCACGAGTTCATTCAACGATTTGACAGGCACCGACGGGTTCACCACGGCCACAAGGGGTACGAAGCCCACCACGCCCGCAGGCGTCAGGTCTTTTTGCAGATCGTATTGAAGCTTGCCTTTTTCCAGCGTAGCCATCACCGAGTGCGACGTCAATGCGCCCATAAGCAGTGTGTACCCGTCGGGCTTGGCGCGTGCGACCTCGGCCGCACCGATGTTGCCGCCAGCGCCGCCACGGTTTTCGATGACGACCTGCTTGCCGATTTCGTCGCTGAGGTTCTTGCCCACGATACGACCAATCACGTCGGTGGCGCCACCGGGGGGGTAGGGGATGATCAGGCGTATGGGTTGATCGGGGTAGCTGTCGGCGCTTTGGGCCATTGCGCCCATGGGCATGGCAAGCAGCAGTGCGGCCAGCGAAGTGCCTAGCAAGGTTTTGGATGGTTGAAACATGGTTGTCCCTTAAATAAGTATTGTGATGTTTCCCGGAAATCTGCCTCTCATGTTCGCAGTCTTGCGTTGGACGAGGGGAAAATATTTTTTTCGTCAATCCAAAAAAATACGTTGCATGCCGTGAGCATGACTACCGCCAGCGTTGCGAGTAATGGGCACGCCGCTTGCTAATTGAAGACCTTCTTGTCGAAACCGGAAGCGCCATGTTGATCTCCAGAAACCATACCCAGTGCGGGGCCAACTAGCATGGCGTGGCTGATGGCCCTGCACATTGCCTCGCTGGTCATCTGGTGCGGGTGTTTGCTTTACCTGCCGGCGCTCTACAGCGCAGGGCCCCGGCTGCGTCGGCAGGCGGAATTCGAGCGGATCCGGTTGATGAGCCGGATGGCGTTCGTAGTGATTGCCTCGCCTGCCGCCGTCATTGCCATACTTTCAGGAGCCGCGCTGGTTTATGCAAGCGGTGCGTCGGGCGGCTGGCTGGCTGCCAAGCTCACAGTGGTTGCTCTCATGGCAATATTTCACGCGTACTGTGGCCACATGTTGGCTCGCCTGGGACACGAGTCGCACCGCCGGCGCAGCTATCGCGTTGAGCCCTGGCTGGTCATGCCGCCGGTGCTGATGATCGGTATGGTTTTATGGCTGGTCCTGGCCAAGCCGGTATTGTTTATTGATACGTGGAGCGTTCCATGATCGTATCCCGCCCCTTGATCGACGACCCTTACCTTTCGGGCAAGGTGCCGACCCGGTCTTCAAACACAAGTTTGCCGCCGAGCCACCCGGCTAGCGCGACGAGCAAGGCGCCAAGGAAGGAAAGGTAGATGCCTATCGGAAAAATTGCCGTTTCCGCGTCGGGCAGCCTGCTGAGCCAATTGATAAAACCTACGGCCAGGAGCATGACTGCCATGACGAAGTGGTTCCATGCGGCGGCGCGTTGGCGTATGCCCGCGACAGACAGCAGTTCTATGGTGCCTGCCACGCCGGCAAGCGCGCCCATGAATGTTCCCACACCCAGAAGCCATAGCGATACCCGTGCCCAGAAGCCGTCCCCCAGCACGACAAAGGCCGTATCGCTGGCCAGTGCGCAAATCAGTAGTGCAATAGGAAAAGTCACCAGCATGGGATGCATGGGGTGGCTCGAGACGGCAACCACGGTGTGCGTGCCATCGGGTAACGGTTGGGCCAGATTTTCCATGAAGTCTCCGGGTGGGGTGCCGGCACAACACCAGCAAAAGGCGTGCCGTACAGGCCTGGCGGTTTCGATGGGGCTCATGCCGATGTTCGCGGGCTGCTCCGCCGGACGTCTCTCGACCCTGGATGCAGCGGGACCGGCGGCGCGCAATATTGCGCAAGTCTGGAGCGTCATGGCCTGGGGAGCGGCCGCCATCCTGCTGTTGATGATCGTGCTGACTGTTTATGCGGCGAGCCGCACGCCGGACAGGCGTCAACCTGCGCCAACGACACTGCTGCTGATCGGAGGCGGACTGGTGTTTCCAGGGGTGGTATTGCTTGCCTTGCTGGCGTATGGATGGAACGCTGGCGATGAACAGTTGCCTCGCCGCGCTGAAAGCGATGTGTACCGCGTGGAGGTTCGCGCACACCAATGGTGGTGGGAGATCATTTATCCGCAAGCCCAAAATGGGCCGTTGTATGCCGTCAACCACATACATGTGCCTGCCGGACGGCCGGTGTATGTCACCGTCACTTCAGTCGATGTGATCCACAGTTTCTGGATTCCCCGCCTGGGTGGGAAGATCGACGCCATTCCTGGTCGGATAAACACGATACGTCTGCAGGCCCCCGAGTCCGGAATCTACGATGGTGTGTGCGCGGAGTTCTGCGGGGCCGGGCACGCGCACATGCCGTTGAAGGTGCAGGCGCATGACGAAGCCGGCCTTGCGCGGGCGCTTGCCCGCCTGTCGACCTCGAGGGTCGTGCCATGAAGCAGCCTGTTTCGTCTGTCGCCCTGCATCATGCATTGGATAAGGACTGGCGGTCTCCCAAGGGGTGGCGCAGTTTATCAGCCGTCAATCACACGGCGGTGGGGCGGCGTTTCATTGTCGCGGCGCTGGTGTTTTTCATGATTGGCGGCGTCCTGGCCATGCTGCTGCGTGCCCAGTTGGCGACTTCGGGCAATGCGTTTCTGGACAGCGATGCCTACAACCAGGTTTTCACCATGCACGGCACGGTGATGATGTTTCTGTTCGCAATCCCCATGCTGGAGGGTTTCTCGTTTTATTTGCTCCCGAAGATGCTCGGCGCACGCGACCTGGCGTTCCCCAGGCTCGGCGCCTATGGCTGGTGGTGCTATCTGGCGGGCGGCCTGATACTCGTGGCCGCCATGGTGCTGGGACTGGCGCCCGACAGTGGCTGGTTCATGTACACGCCGCTGTCGGGCCCCACCTACCGGCCTGGCATCAACAGCGATATATGGCTGATCGGGGTGACGTTCGCCGAGATATCGGCCATCTGCGGCGCGGTGGAGCTGATTGCCACGATACTCAAGTTGCGGGCACCGGGCATGGGTCTGAACCGCATGCCGATTTTCGCGTGGTACATGCTGGTGACCGCCGGAATGATCCTGGTCGGATTTCCGCCGCTGATACTGGGCAGTATTTTGCTCGAAGTCGAACGCGCCTTTGGCTGGCCGTTCTTTGACGTGATGCGCGGCGGCGACCCGCTTTTGTGGCAACACCTGTTCTGGCTTTTCGGTCATCCCGAGGTCTATATTATTTTCCTGCCCGCGGCCGGCATGGTGTCCACCATGATTCCCGTATTTGCGCAGCGGCCCCTGGCAGGATATGTATGGGTGGTAGGCAGCGTGGCCGCGGTCGGTTTCCTGAGCTTCGGGCTATGGGTTCATCACATGTTCACCGTAGGTATCCCGCAGCTCTCCGTCCTGTTTTTCTCGGCGGCAAGCATGTTGGTGACGGTGCCCACGGCGGTGCAGTTCTTCGCGTGGATCGCAACGCTTTGGTCGGGGGACACCCGGTTCCGATTGCCCATGCTCTATCTGGCGGGCTTTCTGGCCGTATTTGTCACCGGCGGCCTCACCGGTGTCATGCTGGCGCTGGTGCCGTTCAACTGGCAGGCCCACGATACCCACTTCGTGGTGGCGCACTTGCATTATGTGTTGACGGGTGGCATGGTGTTTCCCTTGCTGGCCGCGGCATGCTACTGGATGCCGCATATTACGGGCAGGATGCCATCAGGACGTACGGGGACCACGGCGTTCTGGCTGATTTTCGTCGGTTTCAACCTGACGTTTCTTCCCATGCACCTGACCGGCCTGGTTGGCATGCCGCGCAGAATCTACACCTATCCGCCGGATGCGGGATGGGATACCCTGAATTTGCTGTCGTCACTGGGCGCGTTCATTCAGGCGATGGGCTTCCTGGTGTTCGTGCTTGATATGTTCCTGCACGGGCGTGCGGGAAGGCGCGCGCCCCGAAACCCCTGGAATGCTGGAACGCTGGAGTGGGCCATGCCCGTTCCGCCTCCTTCCTACAATTTCGCGAGCTTGCCCGATGTGCAGGGGCGAGAACCCCTCTGGGACAATCCGGCCCTTGGCGTGGAGCTTGCGGGTGGCAGGCATTGGCTGGGGAAGTCAGCGCCAGGCCAACGCCAGACACTCAGTGTGGATATTTCGAGCGGCATACCGCGCAGTGTCGTGCAATTGCCTGGGCCAAGCTGGCTTCCTTTTTATGCGGCGATCGCCACGGGTGTGTTTTTCATCTGTGTCCTGTTCAAGCTTTATATGGTCGCGCTGGCCGGTGCCGTGGCCGCGCTGCTGATCTTCCTTCGATGGGCCTGGCAAAACGGAGCCCGTGAGGATCCCGGGGCAATAGAGGCCGCTCCAGAAATCATGCTACCACCCCATTTCGCCGCGACCAGTGCACCCGGGTGGTGGGGGATGGCATGCAGCCTGGCCGCCAATGCGGCGCTGTTCGCGTCCTTATTGTTCGGTTATCTTTTCTTGTGGACAATGGCACCCAATTGGCCTCCGCCAGCTTGGATCACCATTTCCCCCATATGGGGCACGCTCGCAGCGTGCGTGCCCGTGGCGACTGCCGCCGCCGTGAGGACCGCATGCGGAGCAAACGATCGAGGCCGACGACGCGCGTGCAGCGCATGGTTCCTGGCGGGCTCGGCCGCCGGCGTTATAGCGGTCCTGGCGGTGGTTATGGTGGCGGGACCGCTTCCACCCGCCACCAGTCACGCCTATGTGTCGACAAGTCTGATATTGCTTTGCTACGCGGGCCTGCATTTGGCTGTGACCAGTATTCTGGCGTTCTACCTCGCATTGCGTTGCCGTGCCGGCTACATTTCACCGATACGCGCGCTGGAGCCAGCAGTGCTTCGCATGTGGAGCGATTACACAGCCATGGCTGCCGTGGCTGTGATGGCAACACTCTATGGCCTTCCATGGGTGTTCTCATGATATCGACGCACAGCGGCGGCTTATGGCGTGCCATGATCGGGCTTGTCATATGGATGTTTTGTTTTCTGGCTCTGTATGGCGGGCATGCACTGGGATGTCAGCGCGCCATGCTGTTGAATGCCGTATTCGGGCTGCCATTGCTGACCTGGCTGCTGTTGCTGGTGTGGTTAACCTCGCTGGCCGTGCTGTCCTGGCTGGCGATACGTGGCTGGTCGGCTTTGCGCGTCGCGCGCCGGGAGAGAGGCTCGCCACAGTTGTCTCGTTTCATGTCTGTCTTGACTTCGACAGTGGATATTGCCGGTCTCGCATCGACCGTAATCATCGGGCTGCCATTGGTATGGATCCCTGTCTGCGCCTAGGCAGGGGAGGATGGCTATAATCATCTGTCCTCTTACCTCGGAGTCCCCATGACAATTTCTCTCTATGCCGCTTCAGTCCCTGTGTTCAAACAAATGCTGAACAGCCTGGATGCGTTGCTCAGCAAGGCTGAAGAGCATGCGGAAGCCCGGAAGATTGATCCTGCTGCCCTGTTGCAGGCGCGTCTTTTCCCGGATATGTTCCCGCTGGCCCGGCAAGTGGAGGTTGCCGCCGATTTCGCCCGTGGCGTATCGGCACGCCTGGCCGGTGTGGACGTACCCAAATATGATGACGCCGAACCCACCTTCGCCGGCCTGCACGCGCTCATTGCGAAGTCAGTGGCCTTCATTGACGGATTTTCTGCCGGTCAGATCGATGGCCATGAGGACCGCAGCATCGTGACTCGTCCGGGTACGCCCAAAGAAAGGAAATTCGATGCACAGTCGTATTTATTGACTTATGGCTTGCCGCAGTTCTTCTTTCATGTCACAACGGCCTACGCAATTTTGCGTCACAACGGTGTGGAAGTGGGTAAACGCGATTTCATGGGCCAGTATTAGTACTGGGCGGCCAAGAGACTATTGTCGGCCGCCAGCCAGGACGGTGTTATGTCAGGCCGGCGTGGCGCCTTGCCCACGCCATGATGTCAGACGCACTCATGGCGCCCGGTTGACGCGCTATTTCGCGTCCTCCCTTGAATAGCGCCAACGTGGGAATGCTTCGTATGGAGTATCCCGCCGCCAGTTCCTGTGCCGCTTCAGTATCCAGCTTGGCCACGCGCATCTCAGGCTCAAGCTGTTGTGCTGCCTGGGCATAGGCGGGCGCCATGCTTAGACAGGGTCCGCACCACGGCGCCCAGAAATCGACCAGTACGGGAATGTCGTTGCGTGAAATATGTTGGGGAAAGCGCTGGCTGGTCAACTCCAGCGGTTTTCCGGTAAATAATTCCTGCTTGCATTTCCCGCAGGTTGGCTGATCACGCAGTCTATCTTGGGGAATCCGGTTCACGGTATCGCAGTGTGGACAAACTACATGTAGCGATTCAGTCATCAATTTCTCCAGTCTGGGTCCATGGTCTGCTGGTCTGCTGCCATGGCACTGCGTATAGAATAGCTCTTCGCCTCAGTATCCTCCAGGAAGTCTAGTATGAATCAATTGGACATAGTCATTGATGCGATCACGTCGCGGCGCAGTGTCAGGGGATTTTTACCCAAACCGGTCAGCGTCGGACTCATCAACAAGATACTTGCCACGGCTTCGTATGCACCCAGCGGTAGCAATATACAGCCCTGGAAGGTCCATGTCGTTACGGGCGGGAAACGCGACGAACTATCCCGTCGGCTACGCGACGCGCACGTCCGCAATCTGCCAGAAGAACGGGAATACGATTATTACCCGGTGAACTGGCGCAGTCCGTACATCGAGCGCCGACGCGAGACCGGATGGGGCCTATACGAAACATTGGGCATCAAAAAAGGTGACCGCAAAGCGTCGGCCCAGCAGCACGAACGCAACTACGCCTTCTTTGGCGCCCCGGTCGTCTTAATCTTTTCCATCGATAACGATCTGCAGCAAGGCAGTTGGCTGGATTACGGGATGTTCTTGCAGAACATCATGGTAGCGGCGCGGGCCTGCGGCTTGCATACGTGCCCGCAAGCCGCCTTGGCCAACTATCCGGGTATCACGAAAAACTTGTTGGGCATCAGTGGAGATCAGACAGTAATTTGTGGAATTTCCATGGGTTACGAGGACTCCAACTGCCTGGCAAACCGATACAGGCCACCACGTATCACTCTTGACGAGTTCGTGACTTTTCATTCCTGACCTCGTCGTTCATATTAGCTCAAGAAATTATGGATACAAAGATTTCTGGTGTCGCAGGCGGCGGAGATTTCCCCGCTTCCGATCTTCGCTTTCTGTGTGGTGGTGGTGAAATGGGGGCCTTGATGCGGACGTATGACTGGTCCAAGTCTTCGCTCGGATACCCTTCCGGATGGCCTCAGTCGCTACGCACGGTAGTGCGTCTCCTGCTCAATACCAGTCATCCCATGTACATATGGTGGGGTCAGGACGGCGCCTGCCTGTATAACGACGCGTATCGTGAATCGATCGGTCCTGAGCGGCATCCACAGTCACTGGGTCAGCCCGCCCGGCACGTCTGGGCAGAAATCTGGGACATTATCGGTCCGCAGGTCGAGCACGTCATGGCCGGTGGCCAAGCCACCTGGAATGAAGACCATCTGGTTCCAATCACCCGTCACGGTCGACGCGAAGATGTCTACTGGACCTACAGCTTCAGTCCTATAGACGACGAAACGGCGCGGGGAGGCGTGGGCGGTGTTCTCGTGATCTGTACCGAGACCACGCAAAATGTTCTGGCTAAACAACGTCTCGCGCAAGCCATCGATAGGCAGCGGCGACTCTTTCGCTGCGCACCTGGATTCATCGCCATCCTGCGGGGGCCCGACCACGTATTCGAATTCGTGAATGACGCCTATATACAGCTGGCGGGCGACCGCGACTACATCGGCAGACCGGCCCTAGATGCCATACCGGACGTCCAGGGGCAGGGCTATAAAGAGCTATTGGACGATGTCTATTCCAGCGGCGAGCGCTTTGTGGCGCAACAGATGTCGCTGCGCGTGGCCCGCACACCGGGTGCAGTTTTCGAGGAACGCTTCATTGACTTCATCTATGAACCCATCGAGGACGCCGACGGCGCAATAACCGGAATTTTTGTCGAGGGCTTTGACGTCACCGATCGGGCGCTGGCCGATGCCGCATTGCGCGAAAGCGAATCCCGCTTGCGCGAGCTCAACACGTATCTCGAGCGCGAGGTCATGGAGCGTTCAGCCGTAGGCGGACGTTTCTGGCAGATCAGTCCGGATCTGCTGGGCGTGCTGTCCGTGAGTGGCCAGTTTGAAAGCGTGAATCCTGCCTGGCTGAACGTGCTGGGCTGGACCGAGTCCGAGATTGAGGCGAGATCGTTTTTCGAACTGCTCCATCCCGACGAACGGCAAACGGCGCAGGAGGAATACAAGCGTCTTGAAAAAGGCAAGCCGATCACCCGTTTCGAGTGCCGCTATCTGCGTAAAGATGGCGATTACAGCTGGGTCGTCTGGGCGGCGGCACCATTCAACGACGCCTATTACTGCATAGGGCGCGATATTACCAGCCAGAAAGCGGCTGAACTAGAGCTTGCCGCCGCGCGCGAAGCCCTGCGCCAGTCACAGAAAATGGAAGCCATAGGACAATTGACCGGTGGCATCGCGCACGACTTTAATAATCTGCTGGCGGGCATCAGCGGCAATCTTGAAATGTTGGAGATGCGCCTGGAACAAGGTCGGCTGTCCGATCTCGATCGTTACATCAGCGGAGCGCAACACTCTGCCCGCAGGGCAGCCGGCTTGACACAACGTCTGCTGGCATTCTCCCGGCGCCAGACGCTGGCGCCCAAGCCCACCGATACCAACCGGCTGGTTGCCGATATGGAAGATCTGATCCGGCGCACGGTAGGACCGGACATCGACGTGTACATCGTGGGCTTCGAAGGCCTTTGGCCTACACGCGTCGACCCGTCGCAATTGGAAAACGCCTTGCTGAATCTTTGCATCAATGCACGGGACGCGATGTCTCCCGAGGGGGGGCGCCTGACCGTCGAGACGTCCAACACGTCACTCGATGAACGGGCGGCTCGCGAAAGGTCGCTTCCTCCCGGTGAATACGTTGCCCTGAGCGTCACCGACACGGGATCGGGCATGCCACCTGACATAATTTCCCAGGCTTTCGATCCTTTTTTCACTACCAAGCCGCTGGGGCAAGGCACAGGACTCGGGCTGTCGATGATCTATGGCTTCGTGCGGCAATCTGGCGGCCAGGTCCAGATTTATTCCGAGGTCGGCACGGGTACCACGATGCGTATTTACCTGCCTCGCGACCTGGGTAGCGCCGAGGCGCCCAAGGAAGTCCGCAGTGCCGCTGTCGCCGCTTCGGGCAGGGGCGAGAGGGTGGTGGTCATTGACGATGAGCCGGCGCTTCGGCAATTGATGGTTGAAGTGCTGGAAGAAAACGGCTACATCGCCCTCGCGGCTGCTGATGGTCCTTCCGGATTGAAATTGCTCGAGTCGGAAGACGAAGTCGATCTGCTCATTACCGACGTCGGGTTGCCGGGAGGCATGAATGGCCGGCAGGTAGCCGATGCCGCGCGCATCAGCCGGCCGGGGTTGAAGGTGCTGTTCGTCACAGGCTATGCCGAGAAGGCCATCGTACGCAACGGAATGCTGGACAGTGGAATGGAAGTGATGACCAAACCGTTCACCATGGCAAGCATGGGCAGCAAAATACACGATCTCATCAGGAAGTGAAGAAAAAATTGGCAAAGGTTAGAGGATGAGAGTGTCGGTCAATAAAGACGATCCGGGGCACGCGACGTTACAGTACGGGCGCTTCGATGTCTTCCTGGATGGCGAACTGGTGAAAGGTTGCATTACGGCGGATGAAGAGCTGGGTATGTGCGAGCTCATCGCCTATGACGACAAAGGACGCGCCACGGTCGAAGGCGGTCGACTCAAGACGGTGGTACGTTACGGCAAGGTTCAGTTGCGGCCGGCTCGCGGCCGGACGAAGTGAGGCAGCGTCCGCTTGGTTCCGGAGGATGCTAGCGGGATGTGCTGTTCTTTTCTTCTGCGGACAAGGATGTCGACGCCGGTCTTGCATACAATTGGCTCAGTATGGTTAAGCCTATCAAGCCCGCACCGATCAGGTCGGTAATCAACCCGGGCTTGATCAAAGCAAGCGCGGCGGTCATCAGCATGATCCGCTCCCAATAACGGAGAGGTCCGAAGAAAAAATAGCCGTGTAAACCTGCTGCAAGGCACGTGACCCCTACAGTCGCTGTCACGACGGTCAACATCACCGTACCGACATCACCGATCAGCAGCAGCGACGGCGAGAAAACGAACATGAACGGAATGATATAGCCGGTGAGTCCGAGCTTGACGGCGGCCCAACTGGTTTCCATAAGGCCGGCGCGCGATATGCCATTGGCGGCATAGACTGCCATTGCAACTGGAGGAGTGATGGCCGACAGCACGGCAAAGTAGAGCACAAACAAGTGGGCGGCCTCTACTTGGACACCGAGTTTCACCAATGCAGGAACCAGCAATGCCACTTGCACGATGTATGCTGGGGTCGTTGGCAGGCCCATGCCCAGCAGAATTCCAGCCGCCATGGTCAGGACCAGCGCCAAAATAAGGGAATCCTGGGAAATGGCTAGCACGACGCCTGTAAAGCTCAAGCCCAGTCCTGTCAGGGTGATGGCACCGATCACTATACCTGCGGTGGCGCATGCAAGAGCCACGACTACCGTATTGCGAGCGCCCGCTTCCAACGTTTCGATGATGGCCGGGAGCGTGAAGACGCCCCGTGTACTGGCTCGCAGCCACGTGGTGGGTATGACAGAGCCAATACCGCTGAGGGCCGCAAATGCGGCGCTATAGCCCATAAGCAATGTGATGATGATAACGAAGAGCGGCAGGAAAAGATGGCCGCGTTCACGGAGCACTGTCCCGATACGGGGCAGGTCGGGTTTGGGCAGGCCCTTTAGCCCGATACGCTTCGCTTCGAAGTGCACAGCCATAAAAACGGCGACGTAATACAGAAGAGCCGGCAACACCGCGAAGGCCGCGACAGTGAGATATGAAACGCCTAGAAATTCAGCCATGACGAACGCCGCGGCGCCCATGATAGGCGGCATCAGTTGCCCTCCGGTGGAAGCAACCGCTTCTACGGCGCCGGCAAAACCGGCGTTATAACCGGTGCGCTTCATCAAGGGAATGGTGAACGTGCCGGTTGTCATGACATTCGCGACGGCGCTTCCGGAGACTGTACCGAACAGACTGCTTGTAATCACCGCTACTTTGGCTGGTCCCCCGGCACTGTGTCCGGCCAGTGCAAGGGCAAAATCCATGAAGAGTTGTCCGGCACCGCTGCGTTCGACGAAAGCACCGAACAAAATAAACAACATGACGTAAGTCGCGGAAACATACAGGGGAATGCCGAATATTCCTTCGGTGGTCAAATAGATCTGATCGAACATTGCCGCGAAGGACTGATTTCCAAAGGTCAGACCATACGCGATAAACACTATCGCGATGATCGGTAGCGCCAGCCCAGTGGCTCGTCGTGTCGCCTCCAGCAGCATCACGGTAAGGGCGGTGCCGAATACGTAGTCGTAGAAGGTAGGATCGTCGACATACGGCATGCGCAAGACGATGTAATCCAGGTTCATCAAAGGATAAAGCGCGCCGGAGACCGCAATCAGTAGGAAAATAATGTCTACGACGCCCACCCTTGCCGCTCGGCCGTTGAGTCCTGGCAGCACTAGAAAAGCCAACGCCAGGGCGAAGCCCAGATGCAGACCGCGCATCACATAGGCGTCAGGCGGGCCGACAAGTGCTACATACAGCTGATATGCCGACATCGAAGCGCCGACCAGCGTAATCAAACGGGAAGTCCATGAGACGGGAAGATATGGCATGTGGGCTCACCTACAAAATGATGACGCTATTGGGTCATGCAACGTGCAGGCAGGAGCGCGTCCATGCCTGGCACGTCAGCTTGTACGCAATAAAGCTAAATAACGCCTTTTTCTTTGTAGAACCTCTCGGCACCCTTATGCAGGGGCACGCCTATGTCTTCCGCCATCATTTTTATGGTGGTAGGCGCCATGGCCTTGGCGATGGCTTCCAGGTCGGCTTTATCGGCCACGATGCCCTGCAGGATTTTATAGACGGTATCCTGCTCAAGATCGCAACGTGCAATAACGTGCGTTGCGTAGCCGACGGCCTGTACGTCTTTGTCCTGGCCAGGATAGCTGTTGGCCGGAATGACGAGCTTGGTGTAGCCGGGGTTCAGCTTACGCATGGCCTGGAACTTGTCGTCAGGAACTTCTATGAGTTTGATCGCGCGAGCGGAAGCCAGATCCATGATGGATGATGACGGGACGGTAGTCCCCAGGGTAAAAAGCTGTGCGTTATTGTCTTTCAACAACGAAACCGCGTCGGTATACGAGACGTAGCTGACACGATTCATATCTTTATAGGTCATGCCGTAGACCTCGAGCATCTGGGCCGTGATGAATTCGGCCGTGTTGCCGCGGGGTTGTACCGCGATAGACTTCCCTTTGCTGTCGGCAAGAGAATCGATGCCTGCGTCGGCATTGGCGACGATCTGGAAATACTGTGGGTACAGGGTGGCTACGTTACACACGTTGTCCGCTTTGGTATCAAATGGCGCTCGACCAGCCACCCCATCCACGGTTGAAATAGAATTTCCGAAACCAAAATCGGCTTTGCCCATTTGCACGGCCTTGACATTGGCTATGCCCGCTCCGGGCAACACCTGTACCTTCACCCCGGCCTTGCCGGCGATGTTTGCGATGGCACCTCCCAGCGGGTACCATGAGCCGCCTTGCGGGCCGGTCATCAATCGCACTTGCTGTGCGCCCGCTACCGCGCCGAAGAATACTGTCGCTAGCAATCCTGCTGTCAGCGTTGTTCTCTTGAGTTTCATGCGCATATGTCTACTCCTCAGTGGATGGCCGCTATGATGCTTCGTAGGCGGCAGGCAAGCGATATATTTGTAATAATCCGCTTTAAAAATTGTCCGGACTTTAGGGTCCGGACTCAGGCAGTATTGACTGTCGACAAAAACGCTGTCAAGGTGAAAATGATAGGGGTTTATATCAATACGGCAGGGAAGAAGCGCTTGTTAAGGTAGAAGCGATTCCACATTTCTGGCTGTATATGACTGTTCAAACAGCATTGAAAACTCATGGCGATATCCTGGCGGATGCCCAGGCCCTGCAAGATTTTGTATCGCGCTTATGGCTTAAAGCCGGCAGCAGCGCCCGCGAGGCTGATTTGGTGGCCGATCACCTTGTGATGGCCAATCTTACCGGTCACGACTCTCATGGCGTAGGCATGATTCCTCGCTATGTGAAGTCCCTGCGCGACGGCGTGCTGACACTGAACCAACATGCCGCCGTCGCGCGGGATGCCGGCGCTGTCCTTACTGTTGATGGCGTTTGCGGCTTTGGCCAGGTCGTGGCCTACGAAGCCATGGAGCTCGGCATACAACGAGTCAGGTCAACCGGAATTTGTGCCGTAGGCCTGCGTAATGCCCATCATATTGGCCGCATCGGCCACTGGGCCGAGCAGTGCGCACGGCAAGGCCTGGTCTCTTTCCACTTCGTGAATGTGGCAGGTAGTGTGCACGTTTCGCCATGGGGCGGCACCGATGGCCGCTTCGGCACCAATCCGTTTTGCGCGGCTTTCCCGCGCGAGGGTAAAGAGCCACTCGTGCTTGATTTCGCCACCAGCGGGATAGCGCAGGGCAAGGCACGTGTCGCGTATAACAAGGGCGTCGAGGTGCCGGCTGGCTGCCTTATCGATGCACAGGGCCAGCCAACGACGAATCCGCGGGTGATGTTCGAGGCGCCCCACGGAGCTCTGCGCACATTCGGAGAGCATAAAGGTCACGGGCTCGCAATGATGTGTGAGCTGTTTTCGGGGGCGCTGACCGGCGGGTACACCACCCATGCCGAGACTCGTGTCAAAAATAGCGGCATTATCAATTGCATGCTTTCCGTCATTATCGATCCGGCGGCGTTTGGTGCCGATGACACGGAAGCAGAAGCCGAGGCATTCATCGAATGGGTGAAGGCTTCGCCCAGGACAGCGGGAACCGACCATATTTTTGCGCCAGGCGAACCCGAGCGACTGCGCGCAGCCGAGCGGCGCAGCCACGGCATACCCATAGACGCCGGCACTTGGCGCGAGATCGTGACGGCAGCCACCACGCTGAATATGCCGCAATCAGAAATCGACCTGGTGGTGGCGCCGGGCTGACCGGCCGCCTCAGCCCCCCGTTCCCTTGTAGGCGAGTCCCAGGGCCAGGGCGGCCATGACGATGGCTATCATGCCATCGAGAATACGCCAGGCTTTCTGACTCGCGAACAGCGGCGCCAGGAGCTTGGCGCCTGTCGCCAGCAGAATCAGCCACGTGATGCTGGCGGTGAGCGCGCCGGCGGCAAAACCCATGCGTGCGTCGGCAAAGCTGTGAGCCAGGGATCCAACCACGACCATGTCCAGCCAGAAATGCGGATTCAGCAGAGTGAAGCCGATCGCAGCGAGGACGGCGGCACGCCGTGAAGGGACGGCGAGGCGTGCTGCCGCGAGACCACTATGCGACGTTAATGCCCGGTGTGCGCACTGCGCCGAATACCACAACAGGAAGGCTACACCGAACCACAGGATGCCAGTGGTCAGCCAAGGCGCACGGGCTGCGACGGCCTGTAGCCCCCACACGCTCGCAAAGATGAAGACCGTGTCGATAAGGGCGCACACGACGAGGATGCTGAGCAGATGAGCGCGCATCACGCCTTGGCGCAGGATGAAAGCGCTTTGCGCGCCGACGACGGCGAACAAGCCCAAGCCGGTGGCAATGCCACTGGCCCAGGCTGAGAATAAAGAGGGTTGTGCAGCGAGCGAGAACATGTCGGCCTATCCAGTAATGACTATGCCGCAGCAGTCCGCCACAGCATGCCTTATTCTCACCATTTACCACTGTAAAATAAAGCTAATTTCATTAATGACGATTAAGAATTGCTAATGTTGAATATCGATCACGGGAATCTCAGGGCGCTCGCCGCAGTGGTACGCGAGGGTAGCTTTGAACGCGCCGCTGCCGTGCTGAACGTCACACCTTCCGCCGTATCGCAACGTATCAAGGTGCTGGAGGAGCGCATGGGCCGGCTGCTGGTGCAGCGCACTGTTCCTGCAGTAGCCACGCCCGATGGCCAGGTGCTGGTGCAATTGGCCGAACACACTGCTTTACTCGAGCACGATGCCCTGAACCGGCTGGGCCTGGACGAAAGCATGCCGCAAACAAGTATCGCCGTGGCCGTCAATCACGATAGCCTCGAGACCTGGTTCATGTGTGCGGCAGAATTATTCGCTGCCAGGACCGGCGCCACGCTGGATCTACAGTCCGAAGATCAGGACCATACGGCGGGACTGTTGCGCAAGGGTGCAGTGATGGCCGCGGTAACCACCCTGGCCGACCCGGTCCAGGGGTGTCGAATCCATACGCTGGGCAGCATGCGTTATGTGGCCACCTGCTCGCCTGCGTTTCACGAACGCTATTTTCCGAGGGGCGTCGACGGGCGCTCGCTGGCAGGGGCGCCCGTCCTGGTTTTCAATAGGAAGGATGCCATGCAGGCGCGTTTTGCGAAAAAAGTGATGGGTGATGCCGATTGGCATCCGCCAGTATGGTGGCTGCCTTCATCGCGCGCCTTCGTGCAGGCGACGTTGGCAGGTCTGGGCTGGACCATGAATCCCTTGCTGTTGGTCCAGGAGGAACTGGCCATTGGTCGACTGGTGCCGTTGCGAGCGCGAGCTTGGGAAGATGTGCCGCTTTACTGGCAGCACTGGGGGGTTGATTCGCAGACGATGGCGGTCTTGAGCCATTCCGTTCTCGCGGCAGCGGCGGGATTGGTGCGGCGGCGCTGACGCGTTTGCGTCGAGCGCCGCTACGTCTGGCGCCGCTGCGTCGGGCGCCGCCGAAAGGGCTTACAGCTCTTGTGCTACAGCAGTCGAACGCTTGCGCTGCGCCAGCAAGCGGCCAACAACCACGATGAGCACGGCGCCGGCAACTTCCGCAGCCAGTTTCATGGTTCCTGAAATCGGGCCGAACTGTTCGACAATCACGACATCGGTGACCAGCATTCCGCCTGCAATCCAGCCCAGCAAAGCTGCGCCCAAGGTGACGACGAAGGGGAAGCGGTCGATGAGCTTCAATACCAGGGTGCTGCCCCATACGATGATAGGCACACTGACGACCAATCCGAAGATGACCAGTCCGATCTGATGATCGGGATTGGCAGTCTGCGCCGCGCCGGCGATGGCAATGACGTTATCAAGGCTCATGACAAAGTCGGCAATGATGATGGTTTTGACGGCTGACAGTACTGAGCCGCCGCCATCGATTTTTCCATGTGCATCTTCATCGGGGACGAGCAGTTTGATACCCACCCACACCAGCAGCAGTGCGCCGACGATCTTCAGGTAGGGTACGGCAAGCAGCGTGAGGGCAAAGGCAATCAGTGCAACGCGCAGGAGGATGGCGCCAGCGGTGCCCCACAGTATGCCTTGCATGCGCTGCTTGGCTGGAAGGTTGCGGCATGCCAGTGCGATGACGACGGCGTTGTCGCCGCCCAGCAGTATGTCGATCAGGATAATCTGGAATACTGCGGCCCAGCTTAGTGTTTGTAAAAATTCAAGCATCGGTCACCCGTTTGAGTAGAAATTGAAAAGGGAAACGGATCGGGCCCGCTGCGAGCCTGCTTGAGTATTGTCGTGATGCCGAAGGACGAATACCAGACTAAGCAAAATGGCCTGATCCAGAAGGACACAGGCCATTGACAGCTATTGCTGGAGGAATGAGCCTTGCCTTCGATGGCAAGGTCTTGCTAGCAACATGTGAATGTTGCCCGAGCACCGGGCGTTTTGCGAAATGATGCAAGACAGCCGTAATGACGATGCGTCGGAAGAAAGCTACTCCCCTTGATGTTCGCCAGTATATTGATGTGAGGGATAATGTCAAGTCTCTCGTAGGGGTATTGGGGGATTTTTCGCCTGCGGCGACGCCCGGCCCACTCCAGTCCCCGTCTCCTTGCAGCAGAATTGTGCGGAATGGTTAAGGGGCGACTTGCCGCTAGTCTCGGCATGGTGAAGGAGCGTCTAGCAGCTTGGTGCGGAATGGTTAAGGGAGCGTCTGTCGGAATCGCTCAGAATGTCCGAGAAGTCTGGCCAGACACGGAGGACGTTTCTGCCGGTCGAGGTTCAGGTGGTTTGCTCGCGGGCGGCTACTTCCAATAGCCATTCCCGGAAGGCGCTGAGGGCGGGGTGGTCTTTGCGTTGCAGGGGGCAACAGAGGACGTAGCCGCGATCGAGCGATACGGGAATGTCGAAGGGCGTGGCGACGCGGCCGGCGTCGATCTCGTCGCGTACGAGGCAGCGCTGGAGTACGGCGATACCCATGTCGGCCATGACGGCGCGTACGATGATGGAGACTTGGTCCAGGGCCGTACCGGGTTGGGGCTTGGCGGGTACGCCGGCAGAGTCGAACCAGCGTTGCCAGTTGTCGGTCGCGTTCGCGTGGTAGAGCAGGGGTTCGTCGAGCAGCTCGCGAGGATGGATCCAGTGTCCGGCGGCCTTGCGCGCCTGCAGGCGGTCGGGATGGCAGATCACTACGATTTCCCGGCCTAGGAGGTAGTCGCAATGGCATTGGGGCCACTGTTGGGGAAGGCCGCTGAGGATAGCGGCGTGGGGAGCGGCCAGGGAGAAATCTTCATCGCGTCGATAGGCAGTGAAGGAGAGGGTGATTTCCGGATGACGCTTGTAGAACTCAGGTAGACGCGGTACCAGCCAGACACTGGCCAAGGTGGGTACGACGGACAGGCTGAGGTGCTGGCGACTGGCGCCCCCGCGTAGATCGGAAGAGATCGTTTCAATCGCATGCAGCGGTACAGCGATGGCATCGGCCAGTCGGCGCCCGGCGTCAGTGAGGGTCAGGCCATGGGCGCTGCGCTTCATCAGCGGCTGGCCAAAATGCGCCTCGAGCCGGGAAATGGCGCGACTGACCGCTCCCTGGGTCAGACAGAGGGTTTCCGCGGCTTTGGTGAAGCTGCCCAGGCGCGCTGCCGTGGCGAAGGCGTGCAGTTCCGACATGGAGGGCGAGTGTATCTTCATAGCGATGCATAGGAACTGAGGGGGGCGGACTTGGCATTACATTATGTAATACTAAGGTGAAATATAGTCGTTTGCCGCGAGCAAGTAAATTGCAGATACTCCGTTTTTGTTCTTCTTACCCTTCCGGAGTCTTCAATGTCCGCAACAATTACCACAAAGTTGGTTCGCCGTGCCTTGGCCGGTGCTGCCATGTTCATGATGGGCTGTGCCGGCTCTGCCGTGGCGGCCGATTACCCGTCTCATTCCGTGCGCATGATCGTACCGTTTGCCGCGGGGGGCTCGACCGACCTCGTCGGCCGATTGATTGCCGAGTACGTTGGCCGCGAGCTGGGCCAAGCCATTGTGGTGGAGAACAGGTCCGGCGCTGGCGGTGCGTTGGGGGCAGAGCAAATTGCGCGCGCCGTAGCCGATGGCTACACAATTGGCATGGCGACGGTCAGTACCCACGGCGCCAATCCGGCCATACACAAGGGCCTGAAATACGATGCGGTGAAAGACTTCGCACCCATTGCAAACGTAATGGGTATTCCCAGCATCTTTGCGGTCAATATGAAGGTGCCGGCCAAGGATATGAAAGAGTTCATCGCGCTGGCCAAGTCCAAGCCCATGGAATATTCGTTCGCGTCCCCAGGCGTTGGTTCGCTCGGCCATGCGAATATCGAAAACTTCATGATGCTCTCCGGCATCAAGCTGCTGCATGTTCCGTACCGTGGGGCGGGTCCTGCCTTGAACGACGCATTGGCGGGTCAAGTCGACGCCATCACCGACAATCTGTCCTCGACCTTGCCGCATTTGCAGGAAGGCCGCTTGCGCCCGCTAGCCGTTCTGGGCGCGGAGCGTTCGGCCCTGTTGCCAGACGTGCCAACCTATACCGAGTTGGGATTTCCCGAGATGGGAACGGGTGGCTGGTTTGGTCTGGTTGCTCCCGCTGGTACGCCCAAAGACATTATCGACCGCTTGAACCAGGCCGTGCGCAAGGCAACTGCCAATCCGGAATTCCAGGAACGGGCCAAGAAAGCAGGTGGTACGCTTTTGACGAACTCGCCTGAGGAGTTCGCCCAGGATATCGATGCCGCCCTGAAACGCTATGCCGCGGTTGCCAAGGCCGCCAACATCCAGACGAACTGATCATGTCGCAAACAGCCATTGCGGTCGTCCGTAGCGACCCCACCGGAGAACCCATCCCGCTGGTTTGCGACTCGCCGCATAGTGGAACGACGTATCCGGCCGATTTTGACCACGTCGTACCACTGGCATTGCTGCGCCAGGGCGAAGACACCCATGTCGATGCCCTGTGGGCAGCGGCTCCGCAGTTCGGTGCCACGCTCGTCGCCGCCACATTTCCGCGCACGTATATCGACCCGAACCGCAGCTTGTCCGACCTGGATCCAGATGCGCTGGACGGGCGGTGGCCTGAAGTCCTTTCGCCGGGCGAAAAAACGCGCCTGGGCAAAGGCCTGGTCTGGACGCGGATGGATGCGCGCAATCCGATCTATGGCCGCCGCCTCAGCGTGGCCGAGGTGCGTCACCGTATTGATAGCTACTACGCGCCGTATCACGCCGTGCTGGCCCAGGCCATCCAGGAACGCTACGATCAGTTTGGCGCCTTATGGCATATGAACCTGCATTCCATGCCCAACGATGCCTACGAACGGCTGGGCCTGCTCAGCGACCGTCCGCTGGCGGACTTTGTGCTGGGCGATCGCGACGGCACGACATGCGAGCCGGCGTTCGTCCAGCTTATTGAAGACGTATTGTGCGGCAAAGGATATACGGTGGCTCGCAACAATCCTTATAAGGGCGTCCAGCTGATTGCGCAGATTGGCCAGCCGGCACAGCACCGTCATAGTCTGCAAATCGAGATCCGGCGACCCGTCTACATGGATGAAGCCAGCCGCGAGCGAAACGAAGGATTCCTCCGTTTGGAGAGTGACCTTGGCGAGCTCCTGCGCGAGGTTCGCGCCTACGTAAAGGGGCGCATTTAAGAATCACGCAGGTCAAGCCAATATCTGGTCAGGCAGGCGTCCAGTCTAGCGTCCAGGCGCCGGAACGGACGTTCTGCAGCCAGAGGCTGCAACTCAGTGTCTTGGCATCCGTAATGGCGCCGCTGCGGCATGCTGCCAGGACATCGTCCGCCGTCATGGGCAGCACCTCAAGAAATTCGTCGTGGTCCAGCTGTGCGTTGCCGGCGACCAGATTCCGCGCAAAAAGAATATGGATGACTTCAGTGGAATATGAAATCGCGAGGTGCAGGGCGCCGGCATACGCCCAACTTCCAGCGGTATAGCCGGTTTCTTCCAGCAGCTCGCGTTTTGCACAAGCAAGCGGGTCTTCACCCGGATCGAGCTTGCCAGCGGGAAACTCCGTCATGACCATCCCCACCGGATACCGGAACTGGCGCTCCAGCAGTACGTGGTCGTCATCAAGCAGTGCGATGATCACGACGGCCCCAGGATGGATAAAGTACTCGCGGGTGGCACTGGCGCCGTCGGGCAGCCTTACGGTGTCGCGTCGTGCATTCAAAAAGCGTCCTTCGAAGAGGGACTCGCTTTCCAATAGCGTTTCAATCAGGTGATCATCGGTCTCAGCGGTCATGGCGGCGTGCAATAAAGTCGATCAATATGCGCCAGCTTAACAGCCTTCCAAAGATACAATAATCCTTCCGCATTCCCCATTCCCAGGAACACGCTCATGTCAAAAACAAGAATGTCACGTATGCTGGCCGCGTGCCTGCTTTGCGCCGCAACCTCTGTATCGGTGGCCGCCGGTTGGCCGGATAAGCCGGTGCGCGTCATTGTTGTATACCCTCCGGGTGGAGTCAGCGACACGGTAACGCGTGCCATCTCGGAAGAGCTCAGCGTTCGGTTGAAGACGCCGTTTGTGGTGGAGAACAAGGGCGGCGCCGGCGGAACGGTCGGCATGGCGGCCGTGGCCAAGGCTGATGCCGATGGCTATACCATTGGATTTTCATCGATCAGCCCGCTTGCGCTGTCTCCACTGATTTCCAAGGTCGCGTACGATCCGGGCAAGGATATCGCTCCGGTCGCCAGCGTCATGGTCTCACCCGTTGTCCTCTTGGGAACGAGCGCGTTCAAGGGCAAGAGCATTCATGACGTCATCAGCCAGTCGAAAACCGCGCCGGGTTCTTTACGCTGGGCCACGTCCGGCCCGGGATCTGTCGGCCATCTTATGCTTGAGCAGTTCCAGCATGATGCCGAGGTCAGCGTAACGCATGTGCCTTACAAGGGCAGCGCACAGCAACAGAATGATGCCTTGGGTGGCCAATTCGAACTGATATCGACCAATGTCAGCTCAGCATTGATCGGACACATAGAACGCGATGCGCTGCGCGCCATTGCCATTGCCGCGCCGAAGCGGGCTGCATTCCTGCCCGAAGTGCCAACCTTTTCCGAGCTGGGATATGCCCGGGCCAACAAGATGTCGATATTTGGCTTTTTCGCTCCGGGCGGGACTCCAGATGCCATCGTTACGCGCCTGAACACGGAAATCAATGAGGTGGTTGCAATGCCGAAAATCCAGGAATTGCTGAAAGGCAGCAGTAATATTCCCATGTCTGGCACCCCGCAAGATTTTTCCAAAGCCATCAGCGAAGAACTGCAGTCAAATCGTCAGCTCATTGGAAGCGCAGGGCTGAAGCTGCAATAATCAATTACCCAAGTCTATGCCTGGATCAGCGGGCGTTGGCTTATTGATACCGCCCTTGGGCCTTGCAGGGCGCTTCAGTCCCAGTTCGGGTAGCAAGTCTTTTTCTTCTTTCTTCTCATTCTGCGGTTTTGGTTTGTCCCTTCCTAAAGAGATGCTGCCGTCGCCCGGCTCGAGTTTGGCTTGTGTCATTTCATTGCTCCTTGCGGTTGTTCACCGCTACGTGGAATTGATGACTTGTGCGTCGGTCGGTGTACCAGCCCCGATCTGCGGCGCCCCATTATTATAATTTTTTCCTGCAAACGGCGTGCCCGGACTCCATGGCGTGATAATTGCAAAATCGCGCAAGAATAGATTGCCGACCGAAGGAGCCTTTGGTGAACAGTTCGACCATGACGCCGTTACGTGCTTCGCGTCGCGGCCCGGGCTGAAGGTGGTGATCGGTGCACGGCCATGGTTCTGGATGTTATATGTCGCTCACGGTGGCAAAGAAGGTCTTGTGCACGGAGCGGCCATCCGAATCCACGGCGACGACTACAGGCATGTTCTCCACCGTGAATTCGTAGATGGCTTCCATGCCGAGATCTTCGAAGGCGACGACTCGCGCGGACCGGACGGCCTTAGAAATCAGGTAGGCGGCCCCACCGACGGCCATTAAATAGGCCGCACCGGCGCGCCTGATGGCTTCGATGGCTGTCGGGCCGCGTTCGGCCTTACCGATCGTGACCAGCAAGCCTGTCTGTTCCAACAGTGCGGGCATGAACTTGTCCATGCGAGTTGAGGTCGTGGGGCCGGCCGGGCCCACCGCCTCACCTTCGATCGGATCGACAGGGCCGACGTAATAGATGGCGCGCCCGCGCAGGTCCACGGGCAAGGGTTGTCGTCGTTCGAGCAAGTCGGCGAGGCGTTTGTGCGCCGCGTCGCGTGCCGTCAGCAGGGTTCCCGACAGCAGCAGCGTGTCGCCCGCCCGCCACGTGGCGACTTCCCCGGGTGTCAGGGTATCCAGGTCGACCGACCTGCCGCCCAGGCCGGGAAGCGCATCGGGTATGTCGTCCCATAAAGATAGCGGCGGCGGCACAAGTTGCGCGACGCCTGAACCGTCAAGCTCGAAACTGACGAACCGTGTCGCCGCACAGTTCGGAATGATTGCAACAGGCAACAGGGCGGCATGCGAAGCTGCATACTCGATCTTGATATCCAGCACGGTGGTATCCCCGCCGAGTCCCTGAGCGCCGATGCCCAGTGCATTGATACGCTCGAAAATGTCGAGCCTGAGCGCGTCTACGGGATTTCGTGGTCCCGCTGCCTGCAACACATGCATGTCGATAGGGGAGAACAGTGCGCGTTTTGCCATGAGCATGGCTTGTTCCGGGCTTCCCCCCACGCCGATACCCAGCACTCCCGGTGGGCACCAGCCGGCGCCCATGTTGGGCAGCTGGCTCACTACCCAGTCCGCGACGGAGTCGCTGGGATTCAGCATGGTGTAGCGGGCCTTTACGTCTCCGCCGCCGCCTTTTGCGGCGACGATCATGCCAATTGTGTTGCCTTCGACCAATTCGATATGGACTACCGCCGGCGTGTTGTCGCGGGTGTTGGTCCGAGCGCCTAGCGGGTCCAGGACCATGGAGGCGCGCAGTGGATTCTCTTTGCAACGGTACGCCCGGGCAACCGCCCGGTTTGCCAGCGCCTGCAGGCTTGGAGTGATATCGGTGCTTTCGTCATGAATCCGAACGTCCATGCCCATGCGAAAGAATACATGCACGACACCGGTATCCTGGCATACGGGGCGATGGGCCGCGGCGCAAAGCTTGCTGTTGATCAGTATTTGCAGCAGGGCGTTGCGGGCCGGACCATGCGTTTCGCTTTCATATGCCCGTTTCAATGATTGCACGAAGTCGGCAGGATGGTAGTAGCTCATGAACTGCAAGGCGTCGGCAATGCTGTCCACCAAGTCGTCTGCGCGTATGGTTCGTGGCGTCATTGTCGGCTCTCTACTTGAGTTTGATTCCGGCTTCTTTTATGACCTGTGCCCAACGCTTGCCTTCCTCCACGGTGTGGTGCTGGAAGGCTTTTGGGGCGTAGTCCGCGTCCGATAGCAAGAGAATCCCCTGGTCTGACATCTGCTGGGTGAACGCTTTGTCTTGCATTATGGTTTTATACGCCGCGGACAAGGTATCGACCACATTCGATGGTGTACCCTTGGGCGCGTATAGGCCATACCAGGTCGAAACCTGGAAACCGGGCACCGCCTTTTCTTTCATGGTGGGAACATTGGGGAATTGGTCCATACGCGTAGGCGAGGTCAGCCCGAGGGCGCGGACTTTGCCGCCTCGCGTCTGCGGAAGTGCGGTGTTGGTCTGGTCAAACATGGCATCCACCTGTCCGCCCATCAGATCGTTCAGCGCCGGTCCGGCTCCCTTGTAGGCGATGGGCGTGATGGTCATGCCGGCCTTGCTGGCGAACATGGCCGCTACAAGATGCGAGGTCGATCCCACGCCGGCATTGCTGAAGTCCAGGCTTCCCGGGTTGGCCTTGCCGAAAGCCACCAGTTCATCGATTGTTTTATAAGGCGAGTTGGCGCCCACAAGCAGAACCAGCGGTGTGTCGGGAAACCGGAATACGGCTTCGAAGTCTTTCACCGGATCGTAGCGCAGTTCTGGGTATAGTGTCGGCGCTGCGGCCATATAGCCAATGTGCCCGACCAGAAAGGTGTAGCCATCCGGATCGCTGCGGGCCGCTGCGGTGGCGCCTATGGTGCCGCCTGCGCCTGGTTTGTTTTCGACAAGGATGGTTTGCTTGATCTCCTTGGACAGCCGGTTGGCGATGTTTCGGGCCATGGCATCGGTGGGTCCGCCCGCCGAGAACGGTACGATCCAAGTTATTGCGCGGTTCGGATAGTCGTCAGCCGCCTGGGCGGTACATAGCGGGCTTAGCAGTGTCGTGGTGGCAAGAATTGCGATCCATTTTTTCATTGATGTCTCCTTCATGGGTGGTAGGCGGGCCGTCAGGCTCTTGTGGGTCAAACAAAGTGACGCATGCGATCGACCATCTTCTGAGCGGATCCCAGGTAATTTGCCGGGTCACACAAGCCATTGATGGTGCTGCGGTCGAGCCTGGATGAGACGGCTGGATTCTCGTGCAGTATTTCTGACAGAGGCCGGCCTTCGGTGGCTGCCAGGCGGCATGCGTCGTAGACGACATCGTGTGCCGTCTGGCGACCTATGTGTGGTGCCAGCCCCATCATGACGGCTTCCGCAACGATCAGGCCGCCGGATATGCCCAGGTTATGCCGCATGCGCTGCGTGTCGACTTCAAGTCCGGCCAGCATGAATTTGGCCTGATGCAACGACCCGGCGGTAAGCACGAAGGCCTCGGGGATGGCGGACCATTCGATATGCCAGGGTCCGGTGGCGCGTTCGAAGTCTTGCACAATGGCGTCCAGCGCGAGGCCCGCGTGTTGCCGTACGGTCTTGGATGCGCTCCACATCAGTTCACATGAGATGGGGTTGCGCTTTTGCGGCATGGTGCTGGAGGCGCCGCGTCCTTTGACAAAGGGTTCGTAGGCTTCGCCGAGTTCGTTGGTCATCATGAGCATGACGTCCAGGGCGATCTTGCCCAGCGACGCAGTAACCAGGCCCAGAAATTGGACAGCTTCGGCAAGTCCGTCGCGTGCAACGTGCCAGGTGATCGGCGTAGCACTCAGCGCTAGCTCTTTCATGAGTTCCGCGTGTACTGCCAGCCCATCGTCGCCGAGTGATGCCAATGTGCCAGCGGCGCCGCCAAACTGGCCGACCAGTACGCGCGGCTTGAGCTGCACCAGGCGTTCGCGGTGGCGCCGTATCATCAGCAGCCAGACAGCGGCTTTATAGCCAAATGTGATAGGTAATGCATGTTGAAGGTGTGTGCGCCCCGCCATCGGGGCATCGCGATACCGTTCGGATAAGGAGGCCAGCAGGCCGTCGAGCTGTTTCAGGTCCGCGTCAATGATGGCGAGTGCATCGCGAACCTGCAGCACCGTGGCGGTATCCATGATGTCTTGCGTCGTTGCACCCCAATGAAGGTATTCCCCTTCGGGTCCGCAGAGTTTTGAAAGTTGATGGACCAGAGGCAGTATCGGGTAGCCGACGATCTCGGTTTGTTCCTTCAACATTTTCATGTCTATGCGAGATGCATCTGCGCTTGCTGCAATTGCCTGGGCGGCCACTTCCGGAATGACGCCCAGTCTGCCCTGCACCACAGCAAGGGCAACCTCGGTTTCGACATAGCGACGTACCGTGGCGGCATCATCGAAGACTGCACGCATTTCGGGGGTGCCGAACATGTCTTTGAAGATTGCTGATTCGAGAACGGAAATAGACATTATGTATGTACGCTCATATAAAGTTGTTCGAACATCTTAGTTCGAGAGATGTTCAGATGTCAATGCACTTTCGGAAAATTATCGGACCGGCGCGATCGCCGTGGTTTCTGGCTTCATACAGGCTAAAATCGGCGCAACTCAATGTTCATCCCTGTCATGACAGCCATTCGCTATACCAAAGTCTCAGAAATCCTGGCGCGTCGCATCGCCGACGGTCGTTATCCCCTAGGTGCCCTGATGCCCACCGAAAAAGAGCTGATGGTGGAGTTCGATACAAGCCGGCATACCGTCCGTGCGGCCCTGCGCCAGTTGCAGGACGCAGGACTGGTTGTGCGGCGGCGGGGGAGTGGAACGATCGTAAAAGCCAAGAAGTCCGGCGCCGGTTTCAACCAGTCGCTGACTTCGCTTGAAGACCTCATTTATCTGGCGGCCACCACGCCGAGGCAATTGCGCACGGTCAAGCAAGTGGTGGTTGATGTCGACCTGGCGCAGATCCTGGGTGTAGGCGGGGGTACGCGCTGGCTGCGGTTCAGCTCAACCCGTCACGGAGAAGATGGAAACCCCATCGTCTGGACCGATGTCTATGTCGACCCTCAATACAGTGGGATAAAGAAAGTCGTCGAACAGACACCGGACCGGCTGATCTCCGAACTGATTGAAGAAAAATATGGACGTCGCATTGTGTCAGTGGAACAGGACATCACTGCATGTGCTATGCCATCATCTATCGCAAAAATTCTAAAGGTGGAACCCGATACGCCCGGTCTGTTCATACGGCGGCAGTACCGCGATGCAGCCAGGGATCTCGTTGCCGCATCGGTGTCCTACCATCCCGCCGGCCGGTACACATTCTCCACCACGCTCATTCGGCAGGCATAGCTGGGCCAAGGGTCCCGGTGCAGGATGCGATAGGGATGGACATCGGGCAAGCCACTTGCTGCGCGTTATCGTTGTCCGGCAGGTCCGGGCGTTCCGGAGTACTACGTGAAATACCTTGCACACCTGCTTTTCTCACTGGCCCTTGCCGCGGCGTCAACGGTCAACGCCCAGACTGGCAATGCGAGCGAACGGGACGCCCGCTTCCTGAAAGAGGCGGCGAATTCCGGGCTTTTTGAAATGCAGGCCAGTCAGTTGGCCATACAGGCGGCAGGGCAGGAACGCATCAAGGAATTTGCGCGGATGATGTTGGTGGAGCATGAGAAAATAGATGGCGACCTGAAGAGCCTCGCCTTTACACGGAAGATTGAATTGTCGATCAACCTCGAAGGGGACCGCCGGGATACGCTGGATGCGCTACAACAAGAAACAGGCCCAGATTTTGACAAGAAATATGTCGAACATGTGGCCATTCAAGCGCACAAACATGCGGTGATGCTATTCACCGAGGCGTATGAAAAAGCAGATGACGATGAGATCAAGGCATTTGCCGGCAAGACGCTAGAAACGCTGCAACAGCATCTCCAGCACGCGCAGAATCTAGAGGCCGCGGCATTCCGGTAAACCGGATTTCGCGATGGAGGACGCGATCATGTGCGAAACGCGTGAGCGCTACCAAATGCCCTTGCCATCGTTAAGGCACAGAAAGCCGCGTACGATACGGTAGATATACCAAATTCCAACGGCAAACATGACGATGAAACCGATGTACACCATTGCCAATATCAGTGCGACCACGGACCATAGCACGCCATACCAGAACGTACGGATCAAGAAACGCATGTGTTCGGCGTAGATGGTTCCAGAATATTCATTGCGCTTGAGGTACGCCACAATCAGGCCGATGACCGTTGGTACGCCGCCCAGGAACAGGCCTAAGGCGTACAGACCGTAAACGACCATGGTGTAATTCTTGAACGACTTGAGCCGTTCGTCGTAGTTTGAGGAGTTAGTGGTGCCCGGGGCCGTTGTAATGATGTGATGGTTTTCAGATTGCATTGCACTCGACCTGGAAATGTTAAGAGGGCTTACGGATTTCTGTAGCCAGCAGTATACGGGACCGTAAACGGATACGCCCAGTCCGGGTTTCCGGACTTGTTCAGGCTTCAATTCCGCGCACGACCTGGCACGGGTTGCCCGCGGCGAATACATCGACGGGTATATCTTTGGTGACCACGCTGCCCGCCCCAATAACGGAACGCGCGCCAATACGTATACCCGGGCAGATGATGGCACCACCTCCTACCCATACATCGTCGCCTATCTCGATCGGCTTACCAAGTTCCAAGCCCGACCGGCGGTCGACCGCGCGCATGGGATGCGTGGCTGCGTAGATCTGCACCGCTGGTCCGAAAAGAACACGTGCCCCTATACGTATCGGGGCGACGTCAAGAATCACGCAATTGAAATTGAAGAAGACGTTATCGCCGAGCGTAATGTTGCTGCCGTAATCACAGAAGAACGGCGGCTCGATCCAGACACCCAACCCCGAGTCGGGTATCAGATCCCTGATCAATTCGGGACGCGTTTCAAGTTCCACGGTCGAGGCCGTGTTCAGTCGTTTCAGGAGGATGCGGCGTTGTCGACGCTCCTCGCATAACTGGGTGTCGAGCGGGTCGTACAGACTTCCGCTCAACATTTTTTCCTTTTCAGTTTGCATCGGGGCTCCGCCGCAGTGAGTCATCGTTTCGCCGTGAACCGGAAATGCCAAGCAAGTCGCATTCCCGTGGCGATAACGCTGCACACTGCATCGGCGGGACGCCTCAGAAACTGCCGAAAAATGTGCCCAAAGCAATTACGGATATCAACGCAACCATCGGGACACCCATCGTGACCGCAGCGATGTTCAGATAGGATTGACGGTGGTTGAGTTTACAGATGGCCAGCAGTGTAATGATGGCGCCACAATGGGGCAATGTGTCAAAGCCCCCGGCCGCCATGACGGCCACACGGTGCATCAGCGCTGGGTCGATGCCGGCCGCCAGCGCCATCCTCAAGTAGTCCGGGCCGAGTGTCTGTAGCGCAATGCTCAGGCCACCCGATGACGAGCCGGTGATGCCCGCCAGGACATTCATGGCGATGGCTTCGGAGATCAGAGGATTGCCAGGGGTCACATTGAGCACAGCATCGCGGATGATGACGAAACCCGCCAAGCCCGCGATGACAGCACCATAGCCTACTTCGGAAGCGGTGTTGAACAGCGGCAGCATGAAACCATATACGCCCTTGTTGACGGTCCCGCGCAAGTCGGTCCAGTGACCCAGGCGGGAGACGATAAGTGTTGCACACGCCACAGTAAGGGCAATGATGAGCGCCCACAGTCCGATCACCTTGGCGGGCGTTATATGCGTGAAGTGGTCGGTTACAAAGCTCATGTCCGTGCGCGGAAACACCACATAGGTGAATAACCCGTTTACACCAATGACAAGGACAAGGGGCAGGACGGCCAGAGCTAGCGGCATGTGAGCCAGTGCGCCCCGGTCCACGTCTTTGCTAGTCGCATCGTCGTTATCATCCTCATGCTGACCGTAGCCCTCGCCAGCCAGGCGGGCTTGGTTCGCCCGGCTGCGCAACCACCAGAGCCCGCCAAGCAGCATGATGGCGGCCCCGATGATCCCCAGGCCGGGGGCGGCAAATACATTGGTGCCGTAGTAGGGAATCGGGATGGCGTTCTGGATGGCCGGAGTGCCCGGCAGGGCCGTCATGGTGAAAGTGAAAGAGCCGAGCGCGATGGTGGCCGGTATCAACCGTTTCGGGATATCCGCCGTGCGAAAAAGATCTTTGGCGATCGGATAGATGGCAAATGCGACGACGAAGAGCGATACGCCCCCATAGGTCAGGATGCCGCAAGCCAGCACAACCGTCACGATCGCATGCTTGTCGCCAAGTTTGTCGACGATCCAGCGTGAGATGGTATGTGCGGCGCCGGAGTCCGCCATTAGCTGGCCGAACAGTGCACCCAGCAGGAAGATGGGCAGGAATTGAATGACATAATTGCCCAGTGCCTTCATGAACGTATCAGTGTAGGTGGGCAGGTAGATGCCAATCTCGCCGGAGAGCAGGACTGCCAATGCGGCCATGAGTGGGGCCAGAAGCAATACGGTAATGCCTCGATAGGCCAGATACATCAGTAATGATAGGGAAACGACGATCGCCAAAGTGCTGGCCATGCTGAAAGACTCCGATTAGTAAGCTGCAACAATGCCCCGAGAGGCGCGGAGAGTGTAGCAGCCGCCTTTTCCGAAGTGGGCTAGGCATCTACCAGTGTAGATGAGGAACTCTTGCCGCCTAGCGCCGACTTTCTGTCATCATCTTTACCGCCAGCCCTGCAAGGACGGTCGCCATGAGCCAGCGCTGAACGGCCATCCACGCCGGACGACGGATCAGGAACCCGGCGATGGAGCCTGCTGCAAGGGCGATCACCGTATTGACGCTGATACTGATGCCGATTTGGGTGCAACCCAGTACAAGCGACTGCATCAGGACGCTGCCGTTTTCGGGGCTTATGAATTGAGGCAGCAGGGAGAGGTACATCACCGCAATCTTGGGATTGAGCAGATTCGTCAGAAAACCCATCATGAACAGTTTGCGCGGGCTGTCTTGTGGGAGATCACGCAGCTGGAAAGGAGAGGCTCCACCGGGGCGTGCCGCATTCCATGCGAGCCAGAGCAAATAGATGGCGCCAGCGAAACGCAAGGCGTCGTAGGCAAAGGGAACCGCCATAAGCAGAGTCGTGATGCCCAGCGCGGCGGATGTCATGTAAAAGACAAAGCCCAGAGCAATGCCCCCAAGTGAAATCAGTCCGCTGCGCCAACCCTGGCAGATTGAGCGTGAGATCAGATAAATCATGTTTGGTCCGGGTGTGAGGACCATCGCCAGGGAGATGAGAGCGAAAGCAATGAGATCAGGTGCGCCGGGCATGGTAGTTCTCCGTCAAAGAAAAGGATGCCCAGGCGCACGGCTTTGAACGCTTGCACTCCCCGATGGGTATCCATCTTCAGCGCCAGTCATGCAAGCTTTCTGGATAATAACTGATGTCCGATGCGGCGACGCAAATCGGGTAAGGATGTAGCGATATCCGGCACGCGTGCTGTCAGATGGCCGGATCGATTTCGGATGCCCGTGCCGCCACCACCGCCGGGTCATTAAGCAAAATCTGTGCGAACTCGTGTATTTGGCCCTTCTGTAGCGTGTCGTCCTGCCTAAGTAGGTGGAGGTGACGCACTGCCCAGGGTTCCGCAATAGGGATTGACCGTATGCGTCCTTCCATGATTCTGTTGCGCGCGACGCTTTGCGGCACGATAGCGAGTCCGACCCGCGCCTCGACCAGGTACAGTACCGAAGAGAAATCCTGGACATGCACGCGTGCATTGAAGGCGTGGCCATCGCGCTTGGCCTGGGCATCCAGGAATACGAAATTGCTGCTTTTGCGATCCACGCTGACCACGTCATGCTGCAGCATTTCGCGCAAGGTTATGCTGGCATGCCCCACCACAGGATGATCATTGGGCGCGACGCAGACCAACCGGTCAATGGCATACAGGTCCGCAAGCAAGCCTTCGAAACGCGACCGTGCAGGGCCTGCGACCACTCCTATGTCAGCGTCGCCGGTCTGGATCATGCCGGGTATAGACAAGCTGTCTTTTTCCCGCAAGTCCACATTGACGCTGGTGTTGGCAACCAGGAATCGAGCCAGGCTGGGTATGATGAAGCCGTTGAGCGCACTGCTGTTTGCCAGCAGCCGGATACTGCCTTTCAGATTGCGTGAGTAGTCGCATAGCTCGTTGTGCATGACTTCCACATCGACCAGCAGCTTGCGGGTATGTCGCAGTAGAACCTCGCCCGCCGGCGTCAGCATCATGCCTTTCGGGGTGCGGTCGAATAGTGCGCTACCTACTGCGTATTCCAAGTTCTTGAGGCGATAGCTGGCCGACGATGCGGTCATGTACATGGCGGACGCCGCCGCCGAGAGGTTCTGGGCGTCGACGATAGCCTTGAACAGGCGCAGGTCTTTCAGTTCGTATCGCATGCATTCACCCGCCGTGGCAGCCACGTATGGAGGGCCCACAGCATAACGCTGGCCAGGACAGGGAACAAGCGGACTTTACTTTGCGGCGGCGCGGCGCGCCTTCTCTTCCACAAACCTGCCCATATAGCGCTGAGGTTCCCCGGTGGTGAAAGCCGTGGCAAATTCCTTGACACCATTACGTATGGAGGTTTCCAGCGGCTCATCTTCCCATTCGCGCAGCAGGCGCTTCTGCTGGGCCAGTACATGTGTGCCAAGTTGGGCTAGGCCATCGGCCACGCGTACGACTTCCGTATCGAGCTGATCCGGATCGACCACGCGATCGAGCAGGCCCCAGGCCAGTGCTTGCTGCGCATCGGCGACTTCACCCGTGAGCAACATCCACGAACTGCGTGCCTTGCCGATAAGACGCGGCATGAGTGCGGCATGGATGATGGATGGGATGCCAACCTGCACTTCCGGCATTCCCAGGCGCGCGGCCGTCGACCCGATGCGCAGATCGCACGCCAGAGCGAATTCCAGCCCGCCTCCCAGCGTCCAGCCGGGAATCCGTGCAATAACCGGAATGGACAGCAGGCGGACGCCGTCGCACAACTGGCGCAGCTTCTCGATAAAGGCGGCCGCGCTTTGCTGATCGAGACCGGCCATTTCCTTGATGTCCGCGCCTGCCACGAACGCCTTGTCGCCTTCGCCGCGCATGATCAATACACGGACGGCGGGCGTACGCGCGACATGGCCGAGGGCGGCCAGCAGGCCTTCAATAACCGGCGTACCCAGAATATTCAAGCTGCCTGCATTGCTGATCGTCAGCGTGCCGACGCCGTTGGGAGCAATGTTCAGCGTGGCGTGAGTGTTTTCGTAGTCCATTCCTGTTTCCTGGTGGGTTCTAGAGCCCGAATTTGCTTACAGTTTCTCGAAGTTGATAGCCTTGACGACTTCTTGCCATTGTTCGTTGGACGTCCTGATTACCTTGGCGAATTCACTGCGGGTGGTGTAATCGGCCACGGCCCCCTGCTTTTCGATCTGGGCGATGACATCAGGATTCTGCAACACCTTCTTGACAGCCTGATTCAGCGTCTCCAGGATGTCTTCGGGCACATTGGCGGGCGCTGCCAGTCCGAACCAGGACGGGGTGTTCAGCTGAGGGTAGCCCACTTCCGCGTAGGTGGGTACATCGGGCATGCTTTTGACACGTTCCGGTGCGGCGACCGCCAGGGCACGCACTTTACCGGCCTGGATCTGGCCGGCAGACGAAGGCAGGTTGTCGAACACCACCTGTATCTGTCCTGCCAGCAGATCGATCATTGCCGGCCCCAGGCCCTTGTACGGCACATGCAATATTTCGGTTCCGGTGATCGACAGGAAGCGTTGGCCGAACAAGTGGCTGTATCCGCCGTTTCCCGATGAACCGTAAGCCATTTCGCCTGGATTTTTCTTCAGTGCCGTGATCAGTTGATCGAAGGTCTTGATGTCGGATTTGGCATTGACATCGAGTACGCCCAGCACATTGGCCAGATTGCTGATCGGCGCGAAGTCTTTCGACGGATCGTAGCTGGGATTTTTCTGCACGCTGGGATTCACCGCATGTGAGCTTTCCACAGCCATGACGATGGTGTAGCCGTCGGGTCGTTCCTTGGCGGCATAAGCACTGCCCAGGGCACCGCCTGCGCCGGGCTTATTGATGATGACGACAGGCTGCCCAAGTGCCTCGCCGAGCTTGGGAGCAACGATGCGTGCAATCAGGTCGGTAGTGCCGCCGGGCGCATAAGGCACGATGAACTGGACCGGTTTTTCGGGGTAAGCGGCCAGCACGGCGGCGGGGGCCGCGCACAGTGTGGCGATAAGGGTGTAGTAGCTTATTTTCTTGAACATGAGACATGCTCCTTTTGGTTTATGGCTTTGATGATCTGGTTATGGTGGTACTTACGTCGTTGATAGGGACGCGAGCACTTCGTCGGTGTGTTCGCCAAGCTGCGGGACCGACTTGATGGGTGCGCCGCGGGATTGCGGATCAGACAGCATGGGGTTGCGCACGACCGGCATGTCGCCGTAGTCGGGGTGGTAGGTGGTGCGCAACATTTCCCGATGGATGACTTGTTCATCTTTAAACACTTCATCCAGGCTGTTGACGGTGCCCCAGGAAATGCCCCGGGCCTGCAGCTGGCGACCCCAGTATTCGCGCGGTGCGTCAAGAAATGCGCCGGCCAGGATGCCGCGCAGTTCGGTCAGGTTCGCCAACCTGTTCGCATTGCTGCAGAACTTCGGATCATGCGCCCAGTGCGGCTGATCAATCATCAGGCACAGTCGCGCAAACTGCTCGTCGTTGCCCACCGCCAAAATGAAGTGACCATCCGAAGCCTGGAACACTTCATAAGGCGCCAGATTCGGATGCGCATTCCCGCTGCGTTCGGGCGGGCTGCCCGACACCAGGAAATTCGAGGCCTGGTTGGCATTCATGGCGACGGCGACGTCCAGCAGCGCAATATCCAGATAGCCGCCGCGACCGGTCTTGCTGCGTTGAAACAGAGCGGCCAGCACCGCCGATGTCGCATACATGCCGGTGGTTACATCCACCACCGCCACCCCGGCGCGCAAAGGTCCGGCCCCAGGCTCGCCATCGGCGCGTCCGGTATAGCTCATTAATCCGCCCAGGCCCTGGAAAATGTAGTCGTAACCAGGACGCTCCGCCTTGGGACCGTCCTGGCCATAGCCGGTAATCGATAGGTAGATGACGGCAGGATTCAGCGTCCGAATGCTTTCGTAGTCCAGGCCATATTTTTTCAGCGTGCCCACGCGATAGTTCTCAACGACAACGTCGGCCGTACGAAGTAACTGCATCAACTTCTGCCGGTCATCTTCGTTCTTGAAATCCAGGCATACGGACTTTTTGTTGCGATTGCAGCACATGAAGTAGGCCGATGTGCGCTTGTTGCCGTCGTTGGACATCATGAAGGGCGGCCCCCAACGTCTTGTGTCGTCGCCCGTCCCCGGCCGCTCAATCTTGATCACCTCGGCGCCCAGGTCGGCCAGATTCTGAGTACACCACGGGCCGGCCAGGATGCGCGACAGGTCGATCACCCGCACGCCATTCAACGCTTGTTCAATCATAGGCACCTCATTCAGACAGAACGCTAGTCTACGAATCCGGGCGCGTGCAGGCCAGTTCAAATCGACGAACAAGGCGTTCGGCTGCGTCGTACAGAGCCGTATAGCAGAGGTCGCTTGGGAAGTTGGACGGTTCCGTGCTATTAATGGACAGATCTTTCACGGATTAAATTGATATGCCGTCAGCCATCGTCTTGCATGAAGCCGGCCCCGCCGGGAATCTGATATTCGAACCGGTCATTGTCGCCCGCCCACAGCCAGGGGAGATCCGGATCCGGCACACCGCTGTTGGCGTCAATTTTCATGATATTTATGTTCGATCAGGCTTGTATCACACCCTTGCACTTCCCGGCATCCCCGGCATTGAAGGCGTCGGCATCATTACCGAAGTGGGACGCGGCGTCGAACACCTGAATATTGGAGACCGTGTCGCCTATATACACCGAGGCTATGGGGCATATTCGGAAGAACGTGTACTGCCCGCTGCAGAGGCGATCCTGATTCCGGAGGGTATCGACGACGCGGTCGTCGCCGCCACCCTGCTCAAGGGCCTGACGGCGTGGGTGCTGCTGCATGAAGTGTATGCCGTCCAGGCGGGTGACTGGGTGCTCGTACATGCCGCCACGGGGGGCGTCGGTACCCTGCTTAGTCAGTGGGCCAGCCATTTGGGCGCCCGTGTTATCGGCACAGTGGGTTCGGACCATAAGATGGAGCTTGCACGCGGCCAAGGATGCGAGTATGTCATTCAGTACAGACGGGAGGATTTCGTGGCTCGGGTGCACGAGATCACGCGCGGTGAAGGCGTGCACGTGGCATACGACGCGGTGGGCAAGGACACATTCATGGGCTCGTTGGCATGCCTGGGGCCCTGCGGTCATCTCGCCAACTTCGGTCAGGCCTCGGGTCCCGTGCCGCCGTTCGATGTGGCGGCACTATTCCCCAAGTCCAACTCCCTGTCGCGACCCAGCGTATTTCTGCACCTAAGAACGACCCAGAAGTTGCACACGGCCGTTGCAGCGTTATTCAACATGCTGGGCGACCGGATACTGCGGCCCGAACATATCACCACCTTCGACCTTGCTCATGCCGCGCAGGCTCATCGTGAACTGGAGTCCAGATCACGGCTGGGGTCGGTGATTCTGACAGTTCGGACTCAGTAAACGACATCTGAGGACATTCGGGCTATTAGCCGCCTGATCTTAGTTTGATTGAATGTTTTGCGCCTTGACCAGCGCCTTCATGCGCGTTACGGCATTGCTTATTTCAGCCGCATGTTCTTGGGGCTTGGTTCCGCCCGGCGATGCACCAGCCGCGGCGAGCCGTGCCTGGAGGCCTGGGCTCTTAAGTGATTCCCGAATGGCTTTGTACAAGATCTGAATCTTGTCGGCCGATGTGCCTGCAGGAGCAACGAGGCCATACCAGCCAGCTTCATTGGCCTCCTCGATGCCGACATCCCCAAATGTGGGCACCGCCGGAAGACTCGGAACGCGTTTCGATGAAGCCAGTACGATCGGCAGTAATGTCCCGGCCTTAATGTGCACCGAAGCAGAAGGCAGGGCATCGATAAGAATGGGAACATGGCCGGCAACAACGTCGTTGGCGGCAGGCCCTGCCCCGCGATACGGCACATGCATGATGTTCGCACCGGTCGATAATTTGAGCTGTTCGCCCAACATATGGCCGCTGCCGCAGGTTCCGGAAGTAGCAAACTCATACTTGCCAGGGTTTGCTTTGATAAGAGCCAGGAAGGCGTCATAGTTTTTCGCCGGAAACGACGGGTTCACCAGGATTACGTGCGGCGAGCTCGCCAGGCGGCTGATGGGCGTGAAGTCCCTGACGGGGTCGTACGAAACCTTCGGATTGCAGGCCGGGTGAATTGCAAAACCTGATGCAGAAGAGAGTCCAATCGTATAGCCGTCGGGCAGCGATTTGGCAATGGCCTCGGCGCCAATCGAACCGCTTGCTCCTCCCTTGTTCTCTACAACGACAGGCTGGCCAAGCGCTTTGGCCATTTCATCGGCGAATGCCCGGCCGATCAGATCGGTGGTGCCACCGGGTGGAAAAGGAATGATCAGTTTGAGCGGGCGAACTGGATAGTCGGCCGCGCCGGCCGACGCGCAAAGCATTGCTGTTGCAAGGGCCAGCCACGTCCGGGTCAGGCGCAGGCGTATCGACATGATGCGCTCCTTTAGATAGAGAAGTTGAGCTTCAGTCCGGGAGTCGGCCAGTCTGTCGAGACCAGTTGTCCCGTACCAGATAGGGTGATGGAAGCGGTGCGCAGGTCGGGTCCGCCGAAGCAGATGTTGGTCACGTGCGTGTCTGGCATGGGCACGGTGCGCAGCACTTCTCCTTGCGGCGATACCACAGTCACTACGCCCGTGATAAGCGTGCCGATGCAGATGTTGCCGTCGCTGTCGACGGCTAGACTATCGAGTCGCTGATAGCCGGGAATGGTGCACAGAAGCCTGCCGCCATGGGGTGTGGCGACCGTGTGTTTATGGATTGTTCCTGGTGCAACGATATCAAATGCCCAGACGCGCGCACATTCGGTCTCGGCGACATACAGCGTATCGCCTGATGGAGAAAGCCCTACACCGTTGGGCGCCGCTACCGGATACGCCAATTCGAGGATCCCGGTTCCGTCGGGCTGGGCATAATACAGGCCCCCATGATCGCGATGACGCGCATGCTTCTTGCCGAAGTCGCTGATATACATGCCACCGTGGGCGTCGAACACGATGTCGTTGGGCGAAGAAAGCCGGTGCCCCGCGCAATGGGTGTATAAAGTTTCAACGGTGCCTGTGGCGAGGTCCACACGCTGGATCGATCCGCCGGCATAATCCGCGGCAGGGCCGACGGCGGCAAAGTGACCAGGCGTATAGGTATTGCCGCCATTGTTGCAAACATAGAGTGCGCCGTCAGGACCGACCGCCATGCCGTTCGGTCCACCTCCACAGTCTGCCACGAGCGTCACCGTGCCATCGGCAGCAATGCGGCGGATGGTGCCGCCGCGAATTTCAGCGACCAGAACGGAACCATCCTCCATCGCTACCGGACCCTCGGGAAATTGAAGCCCCTCAGCCAGCACTTTCACCTCTGCACGCATGTCTACTCCTGTTGGTTCGTTTGTTATGTTCGCCGCGGGCTGGCCGCCTGGGCGGCTTTATGCCTACACCTTGATATTTGTTGCCTTGATGACTTCTGCCCACTTCTTCACTTCATTGTTAATGAAACGCCGGAACTCTGCGGGACTGTTTGCGACGATTTCGGCCCCATAAGTAGCCATTACACTTGTCACCGAATCGTCGCGCAGGGAGCTATTGATCGATTTGCTGAGGGTGTTCAACACGTTGTCAGGGGTCCCAGCGGGAGCCAGGATGCCTGTCCACGCACTGACATCAAAAGGTTTTTTCGTAAATTCCTGTACGGTGGGTAATTCCGGCAAGAGGGACGAGCGTTTTTCAGTCGTGACGGCGATAGCCCTCAATTTTCCGGACTTGACCAGGGGCGCGGCACCAACGATATTGGCGAAATAAATGTCGACGTGTCCGCCCATGAGGTCCACCAGACCGGGTCCCGTTCCCTTGTATGGGACATGGGTCATGGATATTCCCGTGATATAGCAGAACAGTTCGGTGGACATATGGTCTGCCGTACCGATGCCGGATGACGCAAAGCTGAGTTTCCTGGTTTTGGCGATGGTCACGAGATCGGCCAGCGATTTGATCGGAGAGTCCGGCTTGACGACCAGGACAAACGGTGACTGCGCCGCCAGGCATACGGCGGAAAAATCGTTCACGGTATCGTAGGGCAATGTGCGCAGCGAAGGATTGGTGACATGAGGGACGCTGCATACCAGCAAGGTGTAGCCATCCGGTTTGGCGCCGGCGACATACTCGCTGGCAATGATTTCCGATGCGCCTGCCTTGTTTTCAACCACAACAGATTGGCCCAGTGCCTTGGCGAGCGGCTTCGATAAAGCGCGCGTGAGCGTATCTGTGCCGCCTCCAGGCGAATAGGCCACCACCATTGTGATTGGCCTTGAAGGAAATGCCGGCTCGGCATAGCTTCGAAACCCCGTCGCCATTGCCCCACCTGCCACGGCGGTCTGTAGAAAGCGTCTGCGGTCCATGTTCATTCTCCTCCAGTAAATGCGGCTGTCACGTATTCGTGTGCTTACGTTTGTTGTTGTCTGGCGCGTCGAGCATCGTGCAAGGTCGCAGATGCGCTACCAGGTTCGTGAACCCAATATATAAGCCGGTGAAGCGCTGGAGAAGACGGAAACAGTGAAAGGGGTATTTGGATAAGCTAAAAGAACGATCGCGCAGTGGATCTTCCCTTGTCCGCATGGCTTTGTCGGTGCATACGTGATCTCTGATGGTCCCGCGGCGTTGGCGGTGGGGTACTATCAATGTGCCTCGCAGCAGCAGAGCGAAGGCATCCGCATCGGTATCAAAGGAGCTGCATATGACCTCACACAAGGCAGACACAGAGACAATCGTTCACTCTGACTCATCCCCGACCCGCTCGCGACTTGCGCTTGAAAAGCAGGAGAGCGCGTTCCTGGCACGCGAGCGGCGGGATCCTAGCTCGCCCTATTATCGTGATGGGACGCCAGCGCAAGAACCCGAAGGTCCGCCAGCCAGAAGGCGTTTCATGCTTGGCGCGATGGCAGCGATTGGCTCGGCCGGCGTACATGGACTTTCCTCTGCGACGCCGGGCGCCATCGAACGAACCGTACCACCCGATGCCAGCAAAATACAAGGCGTCGGCGTTGCGACGGACGATGGCGGTTATGGCGCACGTTCCCAGTTCGAGACCGAAGTTCGCGAACGCTACGCAACCAAGACTACGGAGTCCTCCTGGAGCTTTACTCCTTTGCAGAAAAGCATGGGCACACTCACGCCCTCGGGTCTGCATTACGAGCGTCATCATGGCGGCATCGCAACAATCGATCCTTCGACGCACGAGCTCTTCGTGCACGGCATGGTCAAGCAGGCCAAGAAATTTTCCATGGCCGACCTGAAGCGCTACCCGATGCTGTCGCGCATCATGTTCCTGGAGTGTTCTGGAAACGGGCTTACCGAGTGGGCCAAGCCTACGCTCAAGACCGTGCAAGGCACGCATGGACTCACATCGACTTCCGAGTGGATCGGCGTGCCGCTTTCCACTATCTTGAACGAGGTTGGTCTGAAGCCGGGTGCCAAATGGCTTATTGCAGAAGGTAACGATGCGGCTGCCATGACGCGCAGCATCCCAATCGAGAAAGCACTGAGCGATTGCTTACTGGCCTACGGCCAGAACGGTGAAGCCATCCGTCCCGAGCAGGGTTACCCGATTCGGCTGTTCGTGCCCGGCTACGAGGGCAACATGTCGATTAAATGGTTGCGGCGCCTCGAGGTTTCGGACAAACCGTTCATGACTCGTGAAGAAACATCCAAGTACACAGACTTATTGCCCGACGGTACGGCGCTGCAGTTTTCATTCCTCATGGAAGCCAAGTCGGTCATTACCTATCCTTCCGGTGAAATGTTGTTGAAGAAACCGGGATTTCATGAAATTTCGGGTTTGGCATGGTCCGGGCGCGGCACGATCAAACGGGTGGAAGTGTCGGCGGACGGCGGCAAGAACTGGCGCGATGCCGTGCTGCACGGGCCGGTCCTGCCTATCTGTCATACGCGATTCACGCTGCCATGGGAATGGGACGGCAAAGAGGCCATACTTCAAAGCCGGTGCACCGATGAAACCGGCTATGTGCAGCCGACGATCAAGCAGTTGGCCGACGAGCGCGGACTATCTTCGGTGTATCACCTGAACGGTATCCAGAGCTGGAAAGTGGCCGCTAACGGGGAGGTGTCAAATGTCCATCATTACTAAGAAGTCAATTATTGCGACGGCTTTGGCTTTGTCCTGTTCGGGCGCATTGGCCCAACAAGCCGGTGCCGACGCGAAAATCGCTGCATCGGGCGAGGCGGCTGCGCACCTTCAGTTCGGATTTGGCACCGATATTACCGATGCCGACCTGCAGCGCTTTGTATCGCCCTTGCCCGATGGCCGTGGTTTGCCCAAGGGTTCGGGAACGGTCATGCAGGGCGAAAAAGTGTATATGCAACAATGCCTGGCATGCCATGGCGCCAAGCTGGAAGGGGGCTTGGGAGACCGGCTGGTCGGCGGTCGCGGCAGCCTGGTGGCGGATGGCAACGGCGGCCCGCCTGTGAAAACGGTAGAAAGCTATTGGCCATACGCCACCACGCTGTTTGATTACATCAACCGCGCCATGCCGTTCATGATGCCTAACAGCATGTCCCATGACGAGGTATACGCGGTGACCGCCTACATTCTTGCCCAGGCCAACATCATCCCAGACGATGCGACGCTCGACCAGAAAACGTTGCCGCAAGTCGTCATGCCGAACCAGAAGGGGTTCAAGCCAGCAGATCGTTAATACAATCCGAACCATGAACAAACTGTTTACTCTCTCCTAAAGCGTCCGCTGACATGGAACTGCGTCAGTTGCGCTATTTTGTTCGCGTCGTCGAACTTGGCAGCATGGGTCGTGCCGCGCAAGACCTCGGCGTCGTGACATCGGCGCTCAGCCAACAGATCAGTCGGTTGGAAAGTGAACTCAGCACGCGCCTTCTGCAGCGCACATCGACCGGCGTCGTGCCCACCGCGGCGGGATTGGCGCTGCGCCAGGAGGCCGAACTGGTGCTGCGTCATGCCGCGAGCGCCATTCACGCTGCCAAGGCGGCAAGACTGGCGGGGCACGTTTCAATAGGCATGGCGCCCACGACCTCTTCTGTTTTGGGGGTGCCCCTCTTGCAGGCCATGCAGCGCCGCTATCCCGACGTGCGCCTGCATCTGGTCGAAAGCCTGTCGGGCAATCTTTCGCACATGCTGGGCCGACGCCAACTGGATCTCGCCGTGCTGTTTCATGCCGGAAGTCAACAGGGTTGGACTTTGCTCCCTATGCTGACGGAACAATTGTTCGTCGTGGCCCAACCGGATCGATACCCTCTACCGACAAATGGCAAGCTGTCGCTCAAAGATATCGTAACGCTGCCATTGGTACTGCCGACCGGATCACACGGCTTGCGCGCGATTGTCGATGCGGCCTTCTTTCATTATGGCCACGAACCCAATGTGGTCGCCGAGGTCGATGGCTTATCCATGTTGATGGATATTGTCCACGCGGGACTGGCGGCCACCATACAGCCGGGGGCGGCGGTGGTGCGCGCGAACGACAAGCAGTTGCTCCGGATTCCCTTGTTGCACGACAAAATGGTCCGCCGCAATCTGGTGGCCAGTTTGTCTGACGACCAACTATCTCCCGCTGGACTGGCGGCGCGTGTCGTATTGGTCGATGTCATGCGCGAACTGGTCTCGGAAGGGCATTGGCCTGGGGCCGAACTCACGATGTGAGCGGCAGGGTGTTCACTATTTGTGAACACCCATGGCCGGATGCCTCGTAGCGGGCGGACGCAAACACGTCTACAGTACGCCCACTAAATAGCTTTGCACGGAACGATTCATGTTCGATGTACTTATAGTCGGTGGCGGAAACGCCGCCCTGTGTGCCGCATTATGCGCGCGCGAAGCCGGTGCCAGTGTCCTGGTCCTGGAGTCGTCGCCGCGGGAATGGCGTGGCGGCAATTCGCAGCACACGCGGAACTTGCGCTGCATGCACGATGCACCGCAGGATGTCTTGATCGACGCCTATCCCGAAGAGGAATACTGGCGTGATCTTCTGGCGGTCACAGGAGGGCAGACCAACGAAAAGCTTGCTCGACTTGTCATTCGCGCCTCCTCGACCTGTCGAGGTTGGATGCGCAAGCACGGTGTGCATTTCCAGCCACCGTTGTCGGGCGCCTTGCATGTCGCGCGCACCAATGCCTTCTTCATGGGCGGGGGAAAAGCGCTAATTAACGCGTACTACCGTAGCGCCGAGGCGTTGGGCGTGCAGATTCGCTATGACTCGCCGGTCGATAAGCTGGATATCGAGGACGGACGCTTTATTGCGGCCTATACCAACGGTGAACGCATCGAAGCTCGCGCCTGTGTCCTGGCCGCTGGGGGCTTCGAGTCGAACCGCGAATGGCTGCGCGAGGCATGGGGCCAGAACGAGCGCGGCGAGTGGCCGGTCGACAATTTCTTGATCCGCGGCACGCGATTCAACCAGGGCGTGGTGCTCAAGCATATGTTTGAGGAGCACCAGGCGGACAAGATAGGTGACCCGACCCAGGCCCATATGGTTGCCATCGATGCTCGTGCTCCCTTGTACGACGGCGGTATTTGCACCCGTATCGATTGTGTGTCGTTGGGTGTGGTCGTAAACCGCCAGGCCGAACGCTTTTATGACGAGGGCGAAGACTTCTGGCCCAAACGCTACGCCATCTGGGGCCGCCTGCTGGCTAACCAGCCCGAGCAGACAGCCTATTCCATTATCGATAGCAAAGCAGTAGGGCGCTTCATGCCGCCGGTCTTTCCGGGCGAGAAAGCCGACAGCCTGCCTGAACTTGCCGGCAAGCTTGGCCTGGACGTAGACATGTTCATGCAGACACTGAACAGCTATAACAGGTCCTGCAAAGTGGGCACTTTCGACCATACCAAACTGGACGACTGCCACACCGAGGGGCTGACACCCGCTAAAACTCACTGGGCCCTGCCTTTGGACCGGCCGCCGTTCTACGGTTATGCACTGCGTCCCGGCGTGACTTTTACTTATCAAGGACTGTTAACCGATGAAACCGCTGCCGTACGTTTTAACGACCAGCCCAGCGACAACCTTTTTGTTGCAGGCGAAATGATGGCCGGCAATGTACTGGGCAAAGGCTATACCGCAGGTATCGGCATGTCGATAGGTACGGCTTTCGGGCGCATTGCCGGAGTGAACTCCGCCAAGGCAGCCCTGGGCGCCGAGAATATAGCCGCTCAGGAGGCCGATCATGCAGCAGCTTGAAGCCTTGACTAAAGATGCCCTGGACCTGGGTGGCGGGATCATCGCCCTAAGCGCCTCGGAGGCCGAAGCCGCCAGGCAGTTGCAGGTGTGCAATGCCTGTCGTTATTGCGAAGGTTTCTGCGCCATGTTTCCGGCAATGACGCAACGCCTGATGTTCGAGAAGGCGGACGTTCATTACCTGGCCAACCTGTGCCACAACTGCGGCGCCTGTTTGCATGCATGCCAATATGCGCCCCCCCATGAATTTGCCATCAACGTGCCCCAAGTCATGGCACAGGTGCGCGGGCAAACCTATAAGGACTACGCATGGCCGCCGGCGCTGGGCAAACTCTATGAACGCAATAGTCTTGTATTGACGCTGGCGTTGGCCGCGGGGCTGGCACTTTTCCTTGCCCTTGCGGTGGCCATGGGCGGCGGGCTGTGGAACAGCGCCGTGTCCGGGAACTTCTACAACATCTTTCCGCACAACCTGCTGGTGGGCTTGTTCGCGCCGGTATTCCTGTTTGCATTATTGGCGCTGGGCATGGGCCTGCGGCATTTCTTGCGTGACATCGGACCGGCGACCAGCGGGGCGTCGGCGACTACCCCGGCAGCGCTTGAAGCCACCAGTGCCGTGCTGCAGCTGAAATATCTGGACGGTGGCCACGGCGAAGGGTGCAACAACGAAGATGATAAGTTCACCTTATCGCGCAGGCGTTTTCATCACCTTACCTTCTACGGATTCATGTTGTGCTTTGCCGCAACCAGCCTGGCAACCGTGTACCACTATGCCTTTGGTTGGCAGGCGCCTTACGATCTGCCGAGTGTGCCCAAGATACTCGGCGCCGTGGGGGGCGTGGCGCTGATGATAGGCACGGCAGGGCTCTGGTACTTGCACCGTCGGCGCCACCCGCTGCACGGCGACCTGGCCCAAAAACCGATGGACCTTGGCTTTATTGCATTACTCTTTCTGATCAGCGCAAGCGGCCTCGCGCTGTGGCTGGGACGCGCTACGCCTGCCATGGCGTTATTGCTCTGCCTGCATCTGGGCGCGGTGATGGCGCTTTTTCTGACCATGCCTTACAGCAAGTTTGCGCATGGCTTCTTCCGCAGCGCCGCGCTCCTGCGCTACGCCGTCGAAAAACGACAACCCAAATCAGCGCTGCCTGGCGCTGACTGAAGTACCTTTGAATTACGGAGACTTTCCATGAAAATCAATAAAATACTTAACAGTCTGCTGCTGTGCGCAGGTGCCTTGATGGTGCCGGTGACACATGCTGCCCAGGAATTACCCGACCGGCCAATCTCGCTTGTCGTGGGCTTCGTGGCAGGTGGCGCGGCCGATACATCGGCACGCCTGATCGCGGAAAGGCTGGGGCATAACACCGGCCGCTCCATTGCCATCATCAACAAGCCCGGCGCCGGTGGGAATATCGCCCATCAATTCGTGGCAAAAGGCCCAAAAGACGGCAGCATGTTGCTGCTGGGTTCGGTCGGACCACTGACTATTTCTCCGCATCTCATGGAGGTGTCGTATGACCCCTTCAAAGATCTTGTGCCCGTTTCAGGTGGCGTCAATTTCCCGAACGTGCTGGTGGTCCACAATGGGGCAGGTGTCAAGACGCTGAAGGAGTTCATCGCATTGGCCAAGTCCGAACCCGAAAAGGTTGACTATGCCTCATCGGGCTTCGGCGCGGCGTCGCACATGGCGGGCGAACTTCTGAATATGGAAGCCGATGTCAATATGGTGCATGTGCCCTACAAGGGTGGCGCACAGGCCATGCAAGACTTGCTGGGCGAACGCGTGACATCGTATTTTTCAGCTCCGCCCACGGCTATGCCATATGTGGAAGAAAAGAGGCTTATTCCATTGGCCACGACGGGCCTGAAACGTCCGGCCTACCTGCCGGAAATTCCAACCGTCGCCGAATCGGGCTACCCCGGGTTCGAGGCATTGAACTGGTACGCGTTTGTCGCGCCCGGTGGAACGCCAGACCCCATACTTGACCGCTGGAACGAGGAAGTCGTCAAGGTATTGACGGATCCGGAAGTGGTAAAGAAACTGACGGAATTCGGCATGACACCCCAACCCACTACGCGTGAAGAGTTTGCCGCTTTCATGAAGAAGGAGTCAGACAAGTGGGGCAGGATCATCAAGGAACGGAACATCAAGAAGTAAAGCGCGATATCGGCAGGCCTGCAACGGGCCTGCTGGCTTTACTGTCGACCGGAAGTGTGCAATCTAAAACCCGCACATCGACATGAAATTCGCCCACTGCACTTGCATCTGGGGCGTAAGATACCCCACGAAAGACAGCGCCAAAACGCCGCCCAGTGCTAGCCAGCCAATCACGCGCCCCGGTCTTAGGCGATGGGCCGGTTTTATCGAAGTTTCTGTACTGCTGGAATGGCTCATGGGCACGTGCGTCACCGTATCTTTGCGTTGGCATCAGGCTGCTGCCGGGTTGGCCAGGGTCTGTTCCTTGATAGGCAGGCACAGCACTGCGGCAACGACAGCCAGCACGATGCCTGTCCACCACACCATTGTATAACCGCCCGTCGCCTGGTACACATAGCCGCCCATTCCGACACCGATGAAGCTGCCCACCTGGTGTCCCAGGAAGGCAATGCCCGACAGCGTGGCGGCATACCGGAATCCGTAAATTTGCCCAATCAGGCCTTGGGTAAGCGGCACGGTACCAAGCCAGAACAGGCCCATCCATGCGGCGAAGACGTAGGCGACCCAGGGAGTCAACGGCACGGCAAGCAGGAAAATGATGCCGAACGCCCGCAGGAAGTACACCGCCGCCAGCAGCGTCTTCTTGCTGTAGCGCCCGCCGAGCTTGCCCGCATAGATGCAGCCCGCGACATTGAACAGACCGATCAAGGCGATAGCCGTGGCCCCATGCGCAGCGGTCAAGCCGCCATCGGCCAGATAGGCGGGCAAGTGCAGTGTGATAAAGGCAGTGTGGAAACCGCAAACGGCATAGCTCCAGAACAGAAAATGAAAGGAAGGATGAGCTAGCGCCTGGCGTATGGCACCGCCGAGGCTGTGGGTGGCGATGCTGGCGTCGGGGCGCCCCTTAAGAAATGCCGCCAGGGGCAGGCCAGCGGCAACGAACATGGAAAGGACCCAGAGGGCGCCCGTCCAGTCCATGGTCGAGATCAATAGCTGGCCGGTCGGCACGACGGCAAACTGCCCCAAAGAGCCGCCCGCGCTGGCTATGCCCATGGCTGTACTTCGATAGGCGGGCGGGACGGCCCGCGCCACCACCGGCAGAATGACTGGAAACGTCGTACCGGCCTGGCCCAGGCCGACCAGCACGCCGGCGGTCAGGTACAGGGAGAGCTCGTCGCTGGATAGACGCATTCCCACCATGCCCAGCACGTAGAGGACGGCTCCCAGCGCAATCGTGCGCCCGGCGCCATAGCGGTCGGCCAGCATGCCCATGAAGATGGCGCCTGCACCCCAGACGATGTTTTGGATGGCGAAGGCCATTGAGAAGACGTCCCGCCCCCAGCCATGTTCCAGGCCCATGGGTTGCATGAACAGTCCGAAGGTTGCGCGGACCCCCAGTGATAGCAGCACGATAAAGGCGCCGATATACAGCGTGCGCAAATAGGGCGGTTGTGTCTGGGTCGTCATGGAATGAAATGCTGCGTGGTGTTGGACGGAAGGCGTCTTATGAGTTCCGGGAATAATAGCACCGGGCAATACCCGGCATGCGGCTTTCGTGCGCTGATTGCAAGCCTACGCAGAACCAACCTTCTGCTACAGTGAACGTCCCTGCTTGAACACGATCGAGCCTATCCCATGAAAACTTTATTGGTAAGCGGCCTGTTGGCATTGCTGGGCGCGCTCCTGATCACGAGTCTCTACAAGCCCAGGCCCCTGGAAGCGCAGCTGCTGCATTTGCAGGTCGAACAATCCGTCCCGGAAATGGCCAGCGAGATGGTCGATGAGTCCGCCGAGGTTCAGGCGCTGTTCCTCGTGTATTCGAAAGATCCCATACTGCTGGCAAAGGCCCGGTTGGCGCTTCTGCGTTACCCCGATAAGGCCCGGCCCATCTTCCTGATGTTGGGAGACAGCCTGGATTTTCAGGAGGTGCTTCGACGCTACGGAGAGGACGTAGTCCTGCCCATTCATTTCTTCCTGACGAACGAAGTCTTTACGCTGGAGCTGATGCGGGGACTGAGCGAGACAGCGCGGTCGGCGCTAAGCTCAGTGCGGCGACTGTGGAATGGCGATGAGCCGGCACAAGCCGCTTCCACGGGCACGCTGACGACCGAAGACCGCGCCAGGTACGCCGTCCAGTTCATCAAGGCCGAAGGCTACGACTTTCTTGGCCAATTCGTGATCAGCCCTAAAGGGGAAGTCGGCTGGATCCAGACAGAACGGGTACTTGAAGGCATCAATAGTTTCTTCGCAGGCGGCGTGAAAGGGTTGGAAAGTAAAATCCGCCGCGATGAGACCATAGCGATGGGCGACGTGGGCTGGGCGGCGCTGGACGTCGCAATCGGTGTGAGCGCATTCAAAGTGCTGCGTATGGGCCGGACCGCTGCCGTGGGCGCGCGGTCCCTGACCTTTTCCGAGCGATCAGCGGCACTTGCTGCGGGCTTGTGGCGCGGCAGCGTGATTGGCGCAAGAGTGGTGAAGTACGGAGCGCCGGCGGTGCTGGCGTACGTCGCGATCCGGCACCCCAGCGTCATCAACTCCTTGCTCGGATCCGCTGCCGAAAAGCTTGGTCTGCCGGAAGGCATGGTCCAGGTCGTAGGATGGACACTGGTGTTGCTACCCATCATGCTGTTGCTGCGCTTCATTCTGGGGCCTCTGGCCTGGATGATGGCCGGCTTGGTGGGCATGCTGCGCGGGCTGGACCGAGTGCTGCGGAGGCGGTCCATAGGCAGCGCGTCCGGATATTGAATCGCGATAATGCAATCGTTTGCGGCGGTAACGATCTGATTGGCAGTACGCAGAACGCAGAACGTGGAAGAATGAATCCACGCTCGGCGCCGCTCAGCATGTCCATTTAGCATTATTGGATTAGGCCACAGCGCAACGGCACGCCATTACACCTTAGGCGGCAGTGTCTCCCGTTCGAAGTGTCGATGCTTGGCGAGCGCCTGGATAAACTTCTGCGTCGCTTCCTTCGCGCCTCCGGCAGAAATGAGCAGGCCCTTGTCCTGGCTGTTGGGGGTTACCTCGATACCCGATTGGGTCAGCAGCGTAGCGGCGTTGCCGAGTGCCAGTATCGTTTTGCAATGCCGGTATTGATCCTGGATGAACTCGCGCGCGCGGCCGTCGGCAGTCAATATGCTTATTGCATCCGCGCCATCAGGCACTACCACACCATCGAAAAGAACAGCTGGCTGGTTCTCCAGTGATGCATCCGCATCAATCTGATCGCCATCCGACGTGGCAATCGGACCGATCCGGGGCCCCACAAAGCGAACGACGGCACCCTCCGTCTGGAGGGCAGTGGCGATGGTCCATGCGGAGGCGCCATTAGTGCCGGGCGCAATCATGATGGCGACTTTGCGCGTGCGTATGCCGCCATCCCCGGGACGGGCAGTCAGCGATAGCCGCGGCGATTGCGCTATTTCGGGCTCGGGCGATCGCTCCAGGGCTTTAGGCATGGCCTCAGGTAATGGCATTCCCAGGCCTTCGGCCACTTTGCTTGCAAGATCTTCCGACGCATTGCGCAGCATCGAGACGACGCGTTCGCGTACCGCGGCGACGGTGACCTTGCTTAGCTCGAAACGGAAGGCGTCGGCAATGTGCTGTTGCTCGAAGGGCGCCTGGCTTTCATAAAACAGCCGGGCCTGGTTGTAATGCTCGGCGAACTTTTCAGGCTTGCCCCGCACTTCGTCTTGCTGCACCGGTTCGGGAAACGAAACGAATCCGGCCGTGCCGGCCTGGAAGGGACAGCCGCCGCCCAATGAATTGGGTTCGTAGGAGGCACGTCCCCGGTGTATTGCCTGCCTGTGCATGCCGTCGCGCTGATTGTTGTGCACCGGCGCAAGTGGAGCATTGATGGGCAGTTCATGGAAGTTCGGTCCACCCAGCCGCGAAATTTGCGTGTCGACGTACGAGTGTATGCGGCCTGCCAGCAGCGGATCATTGGTGAAATCGATACCCGGCACGACATGCGCCGCGCAGAACGCAACCTGTTCCGTTTCGGCAAAGAAATTGTCTGGGTTACGGTTGAGCACCATGCGCCCGACGGGCTGTACGGGCACCAGTTCCTCCGGAACAATTTTTGTCGCGTCCAGCACGTCGAAGCTGTATTTTTCAGCCTCTTCCTCGGTAAAGATCTGTACGCCGAGCTCCCATTCCGGGTAGTCTCCTGCGTCAATCGCTTCCCAGAGATCGCGACGATTGAAGTCCGGATCAGCGCCGCCGATTTTTACCGCCTCGTCCCATACCAGCGAATGCGTGCCCAGCTTCGGATCCCAGTGAAATTTTACAAAGACCGACTGATCCGCTTCATTGACAAGGCGAAACGTGTGCACCCCGAAGCCTTGCATCATGCGAAAGCTGCGTGGTATTGCCCGGTCAGACATCTGCCACATGAGCATGTGCGTCGATTCCGGCATGAGAGACACAAAATCCCAGTACGTATCGTGTGCAGACGCCGCCTGCGGCATGGCATGATGAGGCTCCGGTTTCACCGCATGCACCAAGTCGGGAAACTTCATCGCATCTTGAATGAAGAACACCGGCATATTGTTGCCGACCAGGTCCCAGTTGCCTTCGTCGGTATAAAACTTGACCGCAAAGCCCCGTACATCGCGGGCCGTATCCTTGGATCCGCGTTCACCGGCCACTGTCGAAAAACGTGTAAACAGCGGTGTGATCTTTCCCTTTTCTGCAAATATTGACGCGCGCGTGTATTTCGTAAGAGGTTCGTAACATTCGAAATACCCGTGTGCGCCGGAGCCGCGCGCATGTACGACGCGTTCCGGTATGCGTTCATGGTCGAAATGCGTGATTTTTTCACGCAGAATGAAGTCTTTTAAGAGCGCAGGGCCACGCAGTCCCGCCTTTAATGAGTTCTGGTTATCGGAGACCGTGACCCCTTGATTGGTCGTGAGCGTCTGTCCTGATGAGTCTGCGCGAACCCGGTTCAGCGAGCCGCCGGCGGCGTTCACCCCCGATTCGGCCGCGTCGCCATACTTGGCCGTGTGGTTTGCTTCGGAAGGGGTACTGGCCAATGCATCCCGGGGAGCCGATGGCGTAACAGCGCCCGGCAGTGGAGACGTCGCATTTTCACGACCATGTTCCTTGGCTTTGGTCGGGTTGTAGGGCATCTCTTGCACCATACGGGCGGTATTGCCAGCTTTTTGCGCTGCCGGTTCAGAGCTGGCTGGGTCCGGTGGGAGGGCCGGGCCGCTGTCGGTATTCTTGAAGGCACTGTCGGCAGATTTTTGGCCGGGGCGGGGAGCTTTCCCTGTTGGGGGCGACGTGGGCATGCTTATCTCCTGTGGCTGATGTGGATGCTCGCGGCCTGTGCGACGTGGTGCCTGAAGGCCAAGAGGCGAAATGTCCGGTCGGGATGGACAGCAAGCCGTGGGCCTGAGAACGCGGGAGGCAGCCGGGCTGTTGTGCTATGGTCTACGGTTAGACCAGCGGTGGCCCGCAGCCAGCTGAAATGCAGCGCATGATTGCCGCGGCCAATGCGGATCTGGTGGCTCAACAAGACTGGATCAACGACCACCGCAATAAGATCACCACGGCACTCGGGCAATTGCACGCTGACTTCGCCAAATTGCGATCGGCCAAATAGCGGTTGCGCCAGCTGACAGAATAGACGAATTTGCATGTATTCTGTTCTTCTGTTGAAGGAGCCCGGCCATGCTTGGAAGATCGACACTATCCTGTCTGGTGCTGGCTCTCTCTGCCAGCTTTGCGTCGCCCGCTTGGACAGCAATCACGATACGCTACGCGCATGCAATCGGTCCGGATCTTCCGTCAACAGCGGGCGCGCAACGATTCGCGAAGGAAGTCGCGAAGGCGTCGCACGGCGAGATCCATGTGCGCCTTTATGGATCCGGCACACCAGACAGCGCCGCAGCACGACTGAAATCGGTAGAGGCGGGCACATTGGAAATGGGCGCCGTCAAGACCATGGATATGGGGCAACTGCACCCGGCCATGCAAATTTTCGATTTGCCCTATTTGATATCCAGCGAGAGAACGGCGTACAGGGTGCTGGATGGCGAGATTGGCGCCAAGGTGGCAAGCGGTTTGCCGGGGAAGGGCTTGCGCATTCTGGCCTACTGGGAGTATGACTTCAGGCAGCTAGGCAATAGCGAAAGACCCGTTACATCAATCGAGGAAATGCGCAACTTGAAGATCAGCGTTCCCAACACGCCGGTTTATCGCCGGTGGCTGCATGGCCTGGAAGCGGTGCCTGTCCCCGTGACCGACGTCGAGCTGTATCGCGCCTTGCGGCAGCGTGATGTCGACGGCCAGGACCACGGTATTTTTTCCATGTATGCGGCGAAATACTACGAGGTCCAGCCGTACTACACCCTGACCAATCACGTATATATGCCTATGGCCCTGCTGATCAACGAGGCCTTCTATCAGTCGCTCACGCCTGCCCATCGACGAATCCTGGTCGAGGCTGCACAGCATGCGCGGGATTATCAGCGTCTGCAAACTACTGAACTGCGCGCGGCCAGACTGGCTGAAATGAGACAGGCGGGGTTGAAAGTCAGCCAGCTTTCACCCCAGGCTGCAGCCCGGTTTCGGCTCAATGCCAGACCCGCGTACGATGCTGCAGACCCAGCGGTGGACAGGGTGCTTGTGCAGCAAATACTTGATCTGGACTGACTACTGCTGGATGGCCATCAGGTGCTAGCCGTGGCGGATAAGATCGGCGGCCTTATTGCCTATCATCATGGTGGCCGCGCAGGTATTGGCCGATGGGATCGACGGCATGACGGATGAGTCGACGACCCGCAGATTCTGAATACCATGTACACGAAGCTGGTTATCCACGACGGCGAATTTGTCGCTGGCCGGCCCCATGCGTGCGGTTCCATTGACATGATAGGAAGACACGCCATAGCGCCTGGCAAAATCAAGCAGCTCGTCATCCGATTCGCACGGTCCCCCCGGCAGGGTTTCGCTTTCGAAATAGGGTTCAAGCGGTTTGGAGCGCAGTAGCCTGCGGGCCAGCCTGATGCCTCGGATCAGCGTAAGTTGATCATCGGGATGATCCAGGTAATTCGGCTGGACGACAGGGTCCTGGAAATGATCGGTTGAATTGATGTGCACATAACCTCTGCTTGCGGGGCGGTGTTGCCAGACGCCTGCGGTCATTCCGGGGAAGTCATCAAGCATGCCGACATAACCTTCCTTGTAGCTGGCAGGAGAGAAGACACCCTGCAGATCCGCTGCGGTAAGCTCTGGCCTGGATTTCCAGAAGTAGTGAACCAATGAGGGGCTCAGCGCCATCACACTGGGTTTTTTTCTAAGCCAGTTGTACAGTTGTCCACCCAGTTTCAGGCCTTTCACGAGTTCGTTCATCGTCTCGATATTCTTTACCCGTGCAACGACTCGAACGGAGTAATGATCGCTCAGGTTTTCGCCGACTCCGGGCAAGGCGTGGACTATGGGAATGGCCAGCGCTTGCAGAAGTCCTGTCGGCCCTACGCCAGACAATTGGAGCAGCTTGGGGGTATTGATGGCGCCGCAGGCAATGATCACTTCTTTGCCTGCCATGACAGCCATGCTCCTGCTCGGATGCTGCGGATGGCAATACGCCACGCCAACGGCTTTTCTTCCCTCGAACAAGATCCGGCTTGCCTGTGCATACGTCTTGATGTGCAGGTTGGAGCGGGACCTTATCGGCTTGAGAAAGGTGCTTGCGGTACTCATGCGCCAACCCCTGTCGATGGTTCGTTGGAAATAGCCCACTCCGGCCTGGTCCATGCCGTTGTAGTCCGGATTGCGGGGAATGCCGGCTTCAACCGCGCCTTCCATGAACGCCTCGCAGAGCGGATGTATCCAGTCGATGTCCGAAATGGGCAATTCGCCCGTGCTGCCACGGTAATAGTCGTCGCCGCCCGTTCTTTTTTCGAGGGATTTGAAATAAGGCAGTACGTCGCTGTAAGCCCAGCCCGGATTGCCCAGATTCGCCCATGCATCGTAGTCGCTGCGCTGGCCACGGTTGAAAACAAGGCCATTTATCGACGTGGAGCCGCCGAGCGTGCGTCCTTGCGGAATGGGTATGCGTCGACCGTTTGTATTTTCTGTCGGTTCGCTGGAAAACTGCCAGGCGTACTTGGGGTTGAATACGGCCTTTATAAAGCCTGCGGGTATGTGCAGAAACAGGGAGTTGTCTGGCGGACCCGCTTCCAGGAGGCATACCGTCGAGCCGTCCTCGGACAGCCGGTTGGCCAGTATCGCCCCTGCGGCCCCCGACCCGACAATGACGTAATCAAAATATTGCGTGCTGGAAGCCAATGATTTTTCTGTTTTCATAAGCAGACTCATTCCCATAGGGCAACAGGCGCCTGGACACATTGATGGACAGGAACAGTATCGCATGGAACGGCTTATGTTGTGATCACAAATATCATATTGACTTTGAATTTCTCGCCTTGTAGTATCAAGCAACACCGCACGCAACGATGGTGTACCGGGAATCTCATCAAGCAGGTTCATTTGGATCATATTGGAGACGACATGAAGCTTAAATACACCATCGCTGCAGTCGCGGCTGCGTTCTGTTTTACCGCCACGCCGTCCGCCGGCGCTGTGGAAGTCGATGTGGCCAGCACCTTTCCCAAAGACATGCTGTTCCTTGGGGACGGCCTGAAACAATTCGCCAAGGCGGTTGATGAAATCAGCAAGGGCGATATCAAGATAAAGATCCATGGCGCCGGCGATCTGGTGCCGGCGCTCGAGGTATTGAACGCGGTCAGCAGTGGTGCCGTAAGCGGCGGATACGATTGGGTAGGCTATTGGGGTGGCACAATTCCGGTGGCCAACCTGGTGGGTGCACTGCCTTTTGGGCCGACGCCTGAAGTATTGGCCGAATGGATCTGGGAAGGCGGCGGGATGCAAATCATCCAGAAAGCTTACGACGCGCACAACGTCAAGTTCCTTCCTTGTGTGGTCGTGCCGGCAGAACCCGCAGGTTGGTTCAACAAGGAAATCAAAAGTGTCGCCGACCTCCAGGGTTTGAAAATGCGCATAGGCGGCCTGGCAGGGCGCGCGCTGACCAAGGTGGGTGTCAGCCCGCAAATGATACCGGGTGGCGAGGTATTTGTTTCGCTCGAGCGCGGCCGCATCGATGCCGCGGAATTCTCCTTGCCGGCCATCGACGAGAGTATCCAGTTGCAAAAGGCGGGGAAGTACTACTACTTCCCCGGCTGGCATCAACCCTCCAGCATCAATTCCGTCACCTTCAACAAGAAAGTATGGGACGGCTTTACCGACTTGCAGAAGAATCAAATTACTACGGCGTGCAGGTCTTCGTTCCTGTGGACACTGACAAATGGCGTGCCTGAACAGCTTGCCACCTTGAAGCGCATGGAAGAAGGTGGAACCACAATCAAACGCTTGCCAGACGAGGTGTTGGCAGCCTTGCGAAAGGCAACCGATGAAGTCATTGAAGAGGAACGCAAGAGGGATCCTCTTTTCGATGAGGCGTATGGATCGCTAAGCGCCTATATCGAGGGTGCGGATCGCTGGAAAGCCTTGCAAAGCTTGAAGTGAGGTAATTATGATCAGGCGCTCCCATTCGGGCGTCATAACGCGTTGGGGAGATGCGCTGCTTGAAGCGTGCGCACTCCCTGGCCGTTATGCCTCCGCGTTGATTTTTATTCTCATCTTCGTTGTGCTGGTTACCGTCGTTGGCGCACAATTTGGACTTAGCGACCTGGCCAAGTGGGAGACACGCATTCCCTTGTTGGGTACTCACCTGAACATGACAAGCCTGGGAGAACTTCAGTGGCATCTGTTTTCCCTGTTGATCATGTTGTCGGGCGCCTATGCCCTGAAAGAAGACCGTCATGTGCGTGTCGACGTCCTGTCGACACGTCTTTCCGACCGGACACGGCTCTACATTGATATTTTCGGCGATCTTTTTTTACTGCTTCCTTTCTTCGCATTATTGGCGTGGTATTCGCTAGGCTTCACTCAAATGGCCTTCCAGTTCGGCGAGCAGTCGAACGCGGGCGGCCTGGTCGACCGATATCTGGTGAAAGCGGTGTTGCCGATTGGCAGTGTATTGATGCTGGGCGCGGGGGTCGGACGCATTTTGCGAAATGTAGCTATGTTGCTGTCTCTACGTAAGTCAGATCCCACTGCGGAGCGCCCGGCACAATGACTTATCTCTTACCATCGTTGATGCTGCTGGCCCTCGTCGTGGGCATTTTCTCCGGGTATCCGGTTGCTTTTCTGTTAGCCGGTCTGTCGGTATTGTTCATGTTGCTTGGCGATATACCGCTGGCATCATTTTCGCTGATCACCAGCCGGGTATTCGGAGCGGTCCTTGAAAACTGGATCCTGGCTGCCATTCCCCTGTTCATCTTCATGGGGATCATGCTCGACAAGTCCAAAGTGGCGAACAAACTGTTGAACGAGCTCGAAGCCCTGTTCGGCGGCAAGCCGGGTGGCCTCGGGCTGGCTGTCGTCATTATCGGCATCATCATGGCGGCCAGCACGGGGATCATCGGCGCATCGGTGGTGCTCATGGGCACCATGGCGTTACCGCTCATGCTCAGGCAGGGATACGACAAAACGGTGGCGATCGGCACAGTCCTTGGCTCTGGCACCTTGGGTATTCTTATCCCGCCCAGCATCATGCTGGTGGTGTTCGGCGATGTCATGCAAATACCCATTGGTGATCTGTTCGCGGGCGCGCTGATTCCGGGCCTGATGCTGGGGGGCTTCTACGCCCTGTATATCATCTATGTAGCTCTTACGAACCCCAGAAAGGTACCGCCCGGGCCTGCGCCGCCTGCAGGTAGCCGCGCAAAGCTGATATTGCGCCTGATGTCGAACCTCGTCGTTCCAGGACTCCTGATTTCCAGCGTGCTGGTGTCCATAGTAGTCGGCGTCGCCACACCTACCGAAGGCGCGGCCATAGGGGCATTCGGCGCAATGGTTCTGGCATTGTTCAGCGGCCAGCTGTCGTGGTCGGTGTTGAAGTCCAGCTTGAAGGAGACCTGTCTTACAACGGGCATGATACTCATATTGGCAATAGGCGCCACCGCATTCAGCCTCGTGTTCAAGCGGGTCGGCGGGCAAAGCATGATCGAAGATGCGGCCGGCATGCTGGGCGCCAGCCCATACATGGTGATCCTGGCCATCATGGTGCTTATCTTTGTGCTCGGCTTCTTCCTGGAGTGGATAGAAATTTCGTTCCTGGTCCTGCCCTTATTTGCGCCCATCGTGGCAGGGTTGGACTTTGGCGATGCGTTCGCAAACCAGGGCGAAGTCATGATTTGGTTCGCCTTGCTGGTGGCCATCAATCTGCAGACCTCATTTCTGACGCCGCCATTCGGTTATGCGCTTTTCTACCTCAAAGGCATCGCCATACCTGGCGTGACCACAGCGGATATCTATCGAGGTGTCGTACCGATTGTTCTGATGCAGCTTCTCGGTGTCTTGCTCGTTGCGCTCTTTCCCATCATTGCCCTTTGGCTGCCGGGAAAGGTATGACATACGTTTCTTCCACCGGATTCCAAAGGGGCTTGAACCTATGCATAACGGATTGTTCAATCTAACAGGCAAGACGGCGCTCATAACGGGCGCGGCCGGAGGCATAGGGTCTGAAATCGCACGCACGTTTGCGCAGTGCGGAGCGAGCCTTATGCTTGCGGACCGGGAGCTCGAACAAATGCAGAGTCTCGCCTTGGAACTGCGTTCGGCGGGGTGCAAGGTCGACGCCGTGGCTCTGCAGGTCCAGTATCCCGGCGCATGTAGCGACGCCGTCCAGAAAACGCTGGGCGCTTATGGTGGCGTTGACATCCTGATCAACAGTGCCGGCGTCAACACGCGCATGCGACCCGAAGCGTACACGGAAGCCATATGGGACGAGATCATCGACATCAACCTGAAGGGTACCTTCAATATGTGCCAGGCGGCTCACGCTCCTTTGGCCGTCAAGGGCGGCAAGATTGTCAATATCGGTTCCATCCTGTCCCTGGTTTCCAATGCCATGACAGCCCCATATTCCGCTAGCAAGGGCGGCGTTCTGCAGTTGACCAAATCGCTCGCCTGCGCCTGGGCCGAGAACGGTATCAATGTAAACGTCATCTTGCCAGGCTGGATCGATACCGCCTTGTCGCGCCAGGCAAGAGTCGATATTGCCGGGCATGCCGAACGTGTGGTGCAAACCACCCCCATGAGACGCTGGGGCACGCCGCAAGACATCGTCGGGGCGGCGGTCTTCCTGGCCAGTGCGGCGTCGGACTTCATGACCGGTGCCAGCCTGGTCGTGGACGGCGGCGTGACTGCCCACGCCTAGGAGGATGTTTCAATGTACAAAGCAACGGAGACGCCATGCGCCTGACAGCAATTGATAACACCACGCCGATGCAAAGGCTCGAGATAGAGGACGCCGATTGGGAAAAACTGAGCGCTCCGGAAGCCAAGCGGCTGGTCACCTTGCTATTGGCGGCGCGTCATTTCGAGGAACGCATACTGCTGCTCGATAAGCTCAATCTGGTGCACGGGCCGGCACATTCCAGTCTTGGACAAGAAGGCGGAGCAGCCGGCTGTATTGCCGCGCTGCCGGTCGACACCATGATCAATGGTACGCATCGCGCTCATCATCAGTGCCTGGCCAAGGCAATCAACGCGTTGTATGACGAAAAATTCGATCCGGTCGCAACGCGACGTCTGTCGGAGAACATGCGTGAGGAAACGCGCCGGATGATGCACGAGATTCTGGGCTTGCGCGACGGCTGGACAGGCGGCCGTGGCGGCTCCATGCACTTGCGCCGCGCCAAGCTTGGCATCATGGGCACCAACGCCATTGTCGCGGGCGGCCTGCCGATTGCATGCGGGCATGCCTTTGCCGAAAAAGCTAGGCAGGGTACGAAGATGATGGTCAGCTTTTTCGGCGATGGCGCTGTTCACCAGGGAGCCACGCACGAGGCCATGAATCTGGCCGCGCTATATCGGCTGCCTCTATTGTTCTTTCTGGAAAATAATCGATATGCGGTATCGATGAGCATCGAGCAATCCACCTTCCAGACGCAGCTGCTTACGCGGCCACAGGCCCACGGTATCCCCTCTGTATCGGTAGATGGCATGAATCCCTATGCCGTATGGCTGGCTGCCCGCTGGGCCCAAGAACAAATCCTGCAGCACGGCGGCCCGGCGTTTATCCAGGCCGATGTTTATCGCTTCTACCACCAAAGCTCGTCGGTGCCAGGCAGTGCGTTCGGTTACCGAACCCGCGACGAAGAAAACCAATGGCGGCAACGCGATCCGTGGCCGCAGCTCAAGCGCGAACTGCTTGCGCGGAAAATATTGAACCAGGCAGATCTCGATGCAATCGACGAGGCAACCGTCGAAGCGGTCGAGGCAGCCTATCAGTCATGCGTGGACGGGTCCGGTTCCGCCGCCCGGATACGTACAGAATTGTGGCCCGACGTGGCGACCGTCGATGATGACCTCACGAGCGATATGTCCGAATTCGAAGGTGTGACATTCTCCGAGATCGAAGATTTCGCCCCGCAGCAATTGGAAAGCCTTTCGTTTATTGAAGCCATGCCGCGGGTCGTGCGTGCGCGCATGCAAGAAGACGACTCAATCTATATCTTTGGCGAGGATGTCGCTAATATGGGCGGCGGCACGGTAGGGGCAACCAGGGGCCTGCTCGAACAGTACGCTCACCGGGTCATCAATACACCGATCACGGAGAATGGCTTTTGCGGACTGGCGACGGGGGCGGCGTTGTCGGGGTTGCGCCCTATTGTCGAACTGATGTATAGCGATTTTTTCTTGGTCGCGGGCGACCAGCTATTGAATCAGGCGGGCAAAATACGCCATCTCTTTGGCGGAACGGCCTCAGTCCCGTTGGTTCTACGCACGCGGGTTCCCGGACATGAAGGCTACGGATCGCAGCACTCAATGGACCCCGCTGGCGTTTTCGCATTGTTTCCGGGCTGGCGTATCGTGGCGCCGTCCAATGCATTCGACTACGTGGGATTAATGAACTCGGCGCTGCTTTGCAACGATCCCGTGCTGGTCATCGAGCCTCAGGAGTTGCACAGAATCAAGGGTTTGGTGCCTAAGGATTGCAGTCACTATATTCCTATCGGGAAAGCCCGTTGTGTGGCTGAAGGTTCCGACATCACGCTGCTTGCTACACTGACGATGGTGCAAGTGTGCAAAGACGTGGCCGATCGCTTGGGGGTGAGCGCCGATGTAATCGACCTGCGTACCTTGTCGCAGCGCGACATCGATTACGACACGATAGGCGCATCGGTCAAAAAGACTGGACGTGTTGCCATCGTCGAACAAACCACCCGGGGCGCCAGCATAGGGGCCATCATCGCAGATGAAATCCAGCGACGGTTCTTTGACTATCTCGACCAGCCGGTCAAGCGGGTGACGGGGCGCTGGGCGCCACCGGTTGTATCCAGGGCGCTTGAAGCGGCGGCACTGGCAGGCCAGGCCGATGTGGAAGCGGCGGTCGAAGCAATGATGGCAGACAGCGGTCTCGCTGTCTCAAACACTTAGGGATACCAACATGCCTTTCTCATTGAAGGGAAAAGTGGTGGTCATCACTGGCGCAGCAGGCGGCATAGGTTCGGAGACGGCAAGGGTATGTGCCGGTCTGGGCGCCACCCTGATATTGGTCGATGTCAGGAGTCCTCATGAAATTGCCGATGAGTTGCGCGGCACTGGTGCATCGGTACAAACCGCCGCTTTCGATGTGCGTGACCGCAAGGCGTGCGAAGACTTCCTGGGTCAGGTGCCACGGCTGGACGTCATTGTAGCGAATGCCGGCTACTGCCCCTGGGATGACTGGAACGATCCAGAGTGGGACGACGTCTTCCATGAAACTGTCGACATCAACGCGCTGGGAGTCGTCAATGTGCTGCGACCCGCGTTCGAAAAAATGACGCAGCAGCGCGCCGGCCGTATGGTGCTGGTGTCGTCCGTAGCGGGTCGCATGGGTGGTCTCAAGGCGAGCCCACACTATGTTATCGCCAAGGGTGGCGTCAATGCCCTGGTCAAGTGGTTGGCAAGGAAGGGGGCGCCCTATGGCGTTACAGTAAATGCAGTTGCCCCTGGCGCCACGGCCACCAATATGGTGCGCAACCAGGTTTTCGACGAGCAGGCCATTCCACTGGGGCGAATGGCTACGCCGCGCGAGATCGCGTTACCTATCGCCTTTTTGTGTTCCGATGCCGCAAGCTATATATGTGGAACCATCCTGGACGTCAATGGCGGCGTCTATATGAATTGAACCTGGAATCTTATGAGCAGTATGTTGGAAGGATTGTTGCCACGTCAGGAAAGAACGACGATGGCCGACAAGGTATATCTCGATATCAAGCGGTTATTGCTGTCGGGTTCAATTCCGCCGGGTGAAAAGGTGACATTGCGCGGGCTGGCCAATGTGCTTGGTACAAGTCCCATGCCCGTGCGCGATGCGACGACTCGACTGGTCATCGAGGGGGCGCTCGACATGCTGCCAAATCGAGGCTTGCGCGTCTTTAAGCCCAAGCGTCAAAAGTTTCACGAAATCGTTAAATTGCGTTGCTGCCTTGAAGGTTTTGCAGCCGAAGAAGCCGTGGGCAATATAGATCAGAAGACCATTGCGGAAATCAAAGCGCATGTGCGAAAGTTCGATCGCCTGGGCCGCCAGAAAAAGATCAATATGGTGGCCGTCATCGAGGCCAACCGCGACATCCACTTCACCCTGTATGCCGCCGCGGGAATGCCCATGCTCGAGACGATGATCGAGAACATTTGGACGCAGATCGCGCCTGTGTTCGCGCTAAGCATGAGTACCAAGGACAGACGTTCCGAAAAGTGGGAATCGTTCGACCACCACGACCGGTTGGTACAGGCCCTGCTTGCGCGGGACGGGCAGGCGGCGCGCGAAGCCGTCGTCGCGGACATCCGTGATGCTGCCGACTATATCGAAAGCATCGCCAATTTATCGGATTGACAGGAGACTGGTGCAATGACCATACAAGTTCTGATGCCCGGTGCGGGCGCAGGAACATCCCACGGAAAGATCATCCAGTGGCTTAAACAAAAAGGCGACAAGGTGTCCGCCGGCGATATCCTGGCCGAGGTAGAAACCGACAAGGCCGTGATCGACGTCGAGGCTTTCGATGAAGGCGTCTTGCAGGAAATCGTGGTGGAAGCCGGCGACGTCGAAGTCGCGGCTGGCGAGGTCATCGCGATATTATCGAATTCGGTACAGGACCAGCCCAAGGATATCGCGCCCACAACGGCCTTCCCACGTCATTTCGCCAGCCCATCGGCACGCCGATTGGCACGACAGGCCGACGTCGATGTCACGACCTTGAAAGGCAGTGGCCCGGGGGGGCGGGTTGTTCGCGTCGATGTCGAAGCAGCCGCTACGTTTGCCGCGTGTGTTCCAGCCCCGACATCCGCGCCATCCACAGTGCGCCCCTCATCGACACCGGAGCCGTCGACGCACGCCCAACGTATTCCCCACAGCACGATGCGCAAGACGATCGCGCGACGCTTGCAGGAAGCGAAGCAGCAGATCCCGCATTTCTATCTCACTGTCGACTGCCGCATGGATGCGGCATGGGACATGAGAGCGCAGATAAACGCCATATTGGCTGGATCAGGCCAGCGCCTGAACATTACGATCAACGATGTACTCGTCTATGTGGTGGCGCGGGCATTGGCAAGAGTGCCCGATGTGAACGTACGCTGGGCTGCCGACGCCATGCAGCAAAACAGCGGTGTGGATATCAGTGTGGCGGTTTCGACGGACAAGGGCCTCGTGACGCCTATAGTCAGGGATGCCGACCGCAAAGGACTGGTGGAGATTTCCCGAGAGGTTGACGCGTTGGTCGACAAGGCCAGGGCAGGACGATTGGCACCCGCTGATTATGAGGGTGGCGGGCTGACGATATCGAATTTGGGAATGCAGGGCATCAAGGCATTTGCTGCGATCATCAATCCGCCGCAAGCGGCTATCCTGGCCTTTGGGGCCGTGGAAAAACGGCCCATCGTCCTGGACGACGCCCTGTCTATCGCTCGCGTCATGACGGTGACGATGTCCGCTGACCATCGGGCGATAGACGGTGCCGCTGCCGCTCGCTTTCTGGCAGAGTTGAAGGGCCTGTTCGAAACCCCGTACTCGCTGCTTGCATAGACTATGGTGTACGGCGATGCGCTGGTGCGCTCCATCCGCCAACGGCGTTGCCCGGGCGACTCCTGTGCGGCCTTTCCTTGATCAAGTCATCTGCCATCATCTGGCCCGCCCGGCGTACGACGCGGTCCAGCATGGAGCCGAGCGCACGCAGCTCGTCCACATCCAGGTCCTGGAAAATTCCTTTATTCAGCGACGCAACTACCGGCATGATCTGGCGATACAAGCGTATACCGGAAGGCGTAACGGATATGTGCACTGTCCTTGCGTCGCCCGGGTCGCGACGGCGCATCAGCAGCCCCTTACTACACAACGTGCCGATGGCGCGCGACGTGCGGGGGGCATCAAGGCCAACTGCCCGAGCCAATTGGGTCGATGTCAGCCCGTCGTGCTGAACTCCGACTGCCAGCAGACGCCATTCGCGACGCGTGATATTAAAGCGCCCTTCGCACAGGCGCGTGAAAATGGGGTTTCCGGCTGACCATGCACGGTAAAGCCTGAACATCATCATGTCGTCCAGCGTGGGCAAGTGGTCCACCAAATCCTGTGCACGGTCCGACGCTCGCAGAAGGTCAGTCTTTTTTATATTCATGGGACGGGGCTTTCCCTGACAGTCGGATAGTTGATTAGAACAAGTATTACTTCGCTTGATAAGCTGCCATCCAATATTAAGATAAATCAAGTCTAAGGAGACGAGCGATGATAGAGAACGCTTTTAGGGCCGCCTTGTTGCCGTGCATGTTGTTCGCAGCTTGTACCGCCGGCGCTGCACAGGACAATGCCCCTAAGCTGTCCACGCCGGTGACGATAGTCGTGGGTTATGCACCAGGCGGCGCGACCGATCGCGCCGCGCGCATCGTGGCTACCAGCCTGCAAGCCAAGCTGGGCGTGTCGGTCGTGGTGGAAAATAAAACAGGTGCGGGCGGCCGTATCGCCGCGCAGCATGTCAAGAATGCCGGCCCGGATGAAAATATGCTGCTGCTCGGCAACCCTGCCGTGATGGTGGTGGCGCCCTTTGTTTTCGAAAGCCTGGCCTACGATGCCGTGAAAGATTTCCAACCCGTTTCCATGGTGACCGAATACGGTTTTGGTGTCGCCGTTTCGGCGGACAGCCAGATCAAGGACATGAAAGGGCTGGTGAACTGGGCCAAGTCCAATCCGGATAAATTCAATATTGGTGTTCCCGCAACGGGCAGCCTTCCGCATTTCTTCGGTTTGATGCTCTCGGAGCAAATCGGGACCGAAGGTCAGATCATCGGCTATCGCGGCTCCGCTCCGGTCATTACCGATCTGATCGGCGGCGCCGTTCCGGTTGCCATCGACACGCTCGACGTCCTGACACGTCAGCATGAGGGCAAGCGCATTCGTATCCTGGCCACTTCAGGGCAAGAGCGCGAAGCAGCGCTGCCGGACGTGCCTACGTTCACACAAGCCGGCGTCGATCTGCAAGCGGCAGGATGGAATACCTTTTTTGCTTCTTCCGCGATGCCCAAGGCCAAGGCCGACATGTTGGGTGAAACGCTCAAGTCGGTAACCGCCGATCCCGACGTACGCAAGACACTGCTGCAGAATGACCTGATTCCGGTGTCGGCCAATGCGCAGGAAACCGGCAAGCTGGTGGACGCATTCCGCGCCCAGTGGGCTCCCGTGGTGAAGGACTCCGGTTTCGTCGTCACCCAATAGTGGGATAGCGGACAATAGTGATGAGACTACCCAAAAACGTTCTTTTCATCATGGCGGACCAGCTGCGCGCCGACCATTTGGGGTGCTATGGCCATCCCTTCATTCGCACGCCCAATATCGATGCGCTGGCCAAGCGGGGCGTGCAGTTTGACCGCGCCTTCGTGAATTCCGGCGTGTGCGGACCTTCGCGCATGAGCTACTACACCGGTCGCTATCCTTCCACGCATGGCGCAACCTGGAACCGTGTACCTCTATCAGTGGGCGAAGTGACGATGGGCGAATACTTGCGTGAAAGCGGCCGCAAGCTGGTGCTTGCCGGCAAGACGCACGTCATGGTGGATCATGCCGGACTTGAGCGTCTTGCCCTGGACGGCGGCAGCGAACTGGGGCGCCTGCTCAGCAGCGGCGGCTTCGAGGAAATAGATCGCTACGATGGCCATCATGAGCCGGGCGATGAAAGCGGCTATCCCGCTTACCTGCGTCGCCACGGTTATGTGTCGGATGACCCGTGGACGGACTACGTCATCTCGGCACAGGGTCCTGAAGGCAAGCCCGTCAGCGGCTGGAATATGCGCAATGCAGGCTATCCGTCATTGGTGAAGGATGAGCACTCCGAAACCGCCTATATGACAGACCAGGCGCTAGGCTTCATGAAGCAGCAGGGCGATGAGCCGTGGGTCATGCACTTGAGCTACGTGAAGCCGCACTGGCCCTATATTGCGCCCGCCCCCTATCACGCGATGTATTCTCATGACGAGTGCCTGCCGGTGGTACGCAGCGAAGACGAACGGAGCAACGCCCATCCCGTGGTCGCGGCCTACCGGCAGCAAGAGGAAAGCGTCAGCTTCTCGATGGACGAGTGCATACGCACCGTGCGCCCCGCGTACCAGGGCTTGATCACCCAGCTGGATGACCACCTGGGCAGGCTGTTCGATTACATGCAGCAAGCTGGCCTCATGGACAATACCTTGATCGTCTTCACGGCCGACCACGGAGATTTCCTGGGCGACCACTGGCTGGGCGAGAAAGAGCTGTTCTACGATACCGTGCAACGTGTACCGTTCATCGTGGTCGATCCTTCGACGGCGGCGGATGCGACCCGGGGCAGTGTCGAATCGAGAATGGTCGAGTCCGTGGATGTACTGCCCACGATGCTCGATTGGCTGGGGCTTCCCTTGCCCATGCATCGCCTGGAGGGGCGCAGTTTGCTGCCCCTTTTGCATGGCCAGCAGGTAGCGTGGCGGGACTGTGTGTTCTCCGAGCTGGACTACAGCTATCGGCAGTCGCGCCTGCTGGTCGGGAAGACGCCGCAGAATGCGCGCGCCTGGTCCGTTCGTACCGACCGATGGCGTTACGTGTACTGGCTGGATGAGCCGGAACAGTTGTACGACCTGCACGCGGACCCGCATCAGTTTCACGACTTGGGAGGCGATCCTGCCCACGCGCAGGTGCGGGCGGAGTGCCGCGAACGGCTGCTGGCGTGGTTCGCCGGCTTGAAAAGGCGCACGACAGTGGGTTTCGAGGACGTCGAGCGGGGAACCAACGCCTACAAGAAGGCGGGCGTGTTCTTCGGCCAGTGGTGACTCGCGGGGTCATGTTGCACATCGACGAAGTGGTCCCAACTGGGCTCTTTGGGCTAAAGCCTTGCCGTTGTTATGGTTATAGGCTATAAGTTCATAGCTTAAAACAATAAAAATTGCTTATTCATTTCCGCCAATACAGGAGATCCATTATGCACAACACCACGGACATCACGCGTCGGCGCATGCTTATCACCGCGAGCGGTGCAGTTGCCTGGGCCGGCCTTGGCGGCGGCTTAGCACTGGCCGATTCCAACGAACCGGCAGCCAAGTCCTCGCCGGGCCCTGTATCCAATGCCAAGCCCTTGCCTCCCTACGCCAAGTGGAAAGATGCGGACAGCATGATAGTCCACAGCGCCAACACCATCGAGACGCGGCGCAATGCTTTCGGGTCCAGCGGTATTACACCGCTGGACAGGCTTTACATACGAAACAATATTTCGCCGCCCTCCGAAGACATCGTGAAGGAGCCGGATGCCTGGAAGGTCGAGGTCAGCGGCGTCAAGTCGCCGCGCACCTTTACCGTGGCCGAGCTCAAGTCGCTGGGCCTGGCGTCGGTCGCCGTGGTGTTGCAGTGTTCCGGCAATGGCAGGGGCTTTTCCGAGCACAAGCCCAGCGGCACGCAATGGACCGTAGGCGCGGCGGGCTGCGTCATTTTCACCGGTGTCCCGGTCAAGGCGGTGCTTGAGGCCACCGGCGGCATGGCCGACGGCATGACCTATATGACCAGCACCGGCGGCGAAGAAATTCCGGCCGGGCTTGATCCCAATACCATCATGGTCGAACGCTCGGTGCCGGTGTCCGGCATTGAAGACGCGATTCTTGCATGGGAAATCAATGGCGAGCCCCTGCCATTGGCCCACGGTGGTCCCCTGCGCGTTATTGTGCCGGGTTATGCGGGCGTCAATAACGTGAAGTACGTCAAGCACGTCGCCTTCACCAAGGAGCAATCCCCCGCCAAGATCCAGCAAGGCAGCTATCGTTTCTCGCCCATTGGTGTCAAAGGTACGCCGGAATTCGATTCGATCTGGGAAATGGACCCTAAATCATGGGTCACGTTGCCATCGGATCCCGGGACGCCTGTGAAGGCAGGAAGGGTCCAGATCAGCGGTGTTGCCATGGGCGGCATGAGTGAAGCCAAGAAGGTCGAGGTTTCTGTGAATGGCGGCAAGGACTGGCAAGAGGCGCAGCTTACCGGACCGGACCTGGGCAAGTATGCCTGGCGCGGCTTCGTACTGGCCGCCGACCTGAAGCCAGGCAAATACCAGCTGGCCAGCCGGGTCACCAATGCAGACGGCACCTCTCAGCCGGAAATGCGCAAGGAAAACAATCGGGGGTACATGAACAACAGCTGGCGTGACCACATGGTGGCGATAGACGTCGCTTAAGTTTTCTGAAGGATAGTAATGAAATTTGCAGTAAGTATTGTGGCGCTCACGCTGGCCGGCGCCGCAGGCCCTTGTATGGCTGATGGTGCTGCGGATGCCGGGATGCTGGCCCTTGGAAAGGCCTTGTTCCAGACGCAGGCGACGCCGGCCTGTGCCATATGCCATACCTTGGCGGATGCCGGCGCCGAGGGCGCCATCGGCCCAAACCTGGATGAACTCAAGCCGGGCCTGGAACAGGTGCGTCGCGCCCTGAAAGACGGCGTAGGTGTCATGCCATCATTTGCGGACACCTTGAGCGAAGACGAACTGAATGCGGTGGCGGAGTACGTGGTCAGCGCGAGTAAGGGCGGCTGAAGACGTTGATGCAATGTTGCGACCGGTACTATGGGTGCCGAGCGTTCGTACTGCGGGCGGTTCGGTCATGGGCTTGCAATACCTCGATCAGAAGCGTCAAAAAAGATTCTGCATCCTGTGTCAGTGACCCACTTTCGGATGTCAGCACCTGAAGGCTGCGTTGGGGTAGTGCCTCGCCGACTAACGGCACGGCAACCAGGGAACCTTTTGCCAACACGTGGCAAAGAGTGATTTCCCCGGCAAGGGTGACTGCATGTCCCCCTTCTGCCAACGCTCGGATAAGCGAGGAAGAATTGCTCGAGTACGCCAAGTCGAAGTGCGATCCGTCGCCCCCCGAGGACAGCACGTCGAACAGTAGTCGCACCGTCGTTCCCGAGTCAGTCAAAGCAAGTGGGTAGTTCTTGAGGTCGTCCAGCTTAAGCCGGTTATGCCCGGCCAGCGGATGGACTTTACTCATGATGGCGCAGATTGGCGACGGGATTTCATGGCGAACGTTGGAATCGCTGCCCGGCTTCAGGCTGAACATGAGCCCGATGTCGATACTGCCCTCGCGCAGGCATCGTTGGACGAAACCGGGCGAACCGACGCGTACTTGAAAGCCTACCTTGGGATACTGCCGGCGGTATTGCGCAAGGATATCAGGCAGCAGGTTGTGCGCTACGCCTTCGTTGGTTCCGATGCGAATGGTACTGTGTGCGGCGTGTTGAAGATTGCGGATGTGACGCAGCACGCCATCGGAATCCATGGCAACGCGACGAGCGTGGTCGGCGAGAAGTTCTCCCGCCTGGGTAAGCACCATACCTTCCCGCCGCCGTTCGAATAGGCGAGTCCCCATGGTTTCTTCCAGCCGCGTAATCTGCCGGCTGAGCGCGGAAGACGCTACATGCAGACGGGTCGCAGCATGCTTGATGCTGCCGGTGGCAGCAACTTCCAAAAAATAGCGGTGCGCGGTACTCAACATGGTTGTACTGATCCTTACTGGGCAGGAAGAAACTTGATTCTAAAAAATGAAATCGCGATGCTAATTATTGATGTTGACTGCAAAAATATCAAACCATAGACTACCTTCAAGATGGCCGCCTTCTTTCGTGGAGAAAACATGACACTCGCTCACTCATCATTTCAGTTGTCCTGCTTACCGCCCGCTGTGTGCGGATTCCTGCGCCGGGCGCTAACGAAGGCGGCGGCAGCGGCGGGAATGCTGGCGATCGCATGTGTCGTGCAAGCGGCGGAGTTTCCGGATCGCTCCGTCCAGATCATTCTGTCGTTCCCTCCGGGAGGCGCCACCGATGTGCTGGCCCGGGAACTTAGCCAGCGCATGACTACCGAGCTTGGCCAGTCGGTGGTCATTTTGAATCGTCCCGGCGCGGGCGGGATGATAGGGATGCAATCGGCGGCACAGGCCAAAGCGGACGGATACACTTTGTATATCTCATCCATTATGTCGAATTCGATTTACGAAGCCTTCAACGGCAAGCAGAGTGTTGCCCTTGATAGCGATTTCGACGCAGTCGGAACCGTCGCCAGTGCACCGCATATTCTGGTTACGCCCACGACAGTGGGGCTCAAGTCGCTGAACGAACTGGTGGCCTATCTGAAGAAGGATCCAGGCAAGTACAACTATGCCTCCATGGGCGCGGGCACCCTGTCCAATCTCGAAGGCGAGATTTTCAAGGAACAGACGGGTGTCGACGCGCTGCAGATTCCCTATAAGGGTAGCGGCCAGGCCATTCCCGAGGTCATCTCGGGCACATCGGCCTTTATGTTCGACAGCGTGACGAGTTCGTTGACGCATATCCGCAACCGCAATGTCACCGTGTTGGGCGTTGCATCGGATAAGCGGCTCGAGGTGTTGCCCGACGTGCCGACCATGACTGAGCTGGGCGTCCCCGGTCTGGAGGTCGCCAATTTATTTGCCCTGATGGCGCCCCGCGGTACGCCGCCGGAACGTATCGACGTTCTCGCCAAGGTACTCGAAGCCGTCAAAAAGGATCCGAATTTCTCGCAAGCTATCGCTGCGCATGGCTTCCAGATATCTGAACTGGAGGGCGGTGCATTGCATCAATTCATCCTGGATCAACAAGTGTTCTGGATCAAGCGGATGAAGGAGCTTGGCATATCCGCCAAGGCATCCTGAAATACGCCCGCAAGCCCGGCCATTGTGGGCCGGATTTTCTCACTTTTACGTATTGACCGTCATAGAGGTTCGCCGTGCCCATTCCTGACATGCCATTCTGGCAGTTGCCTTACCCGTCCCAACGCATGCCGGTGCTTGCCGACAACGTGGTGAGCACATCACAACCGCTGGCAGCCAGTGCTGGCTTGCAGATGCTCGCTCGTGGCGGTAATGCTGTGGATGCCGCATTGGCGACAGCTATTGCGCTTACCGTCGTGGAGCCGTGCATGAACGGTATAGGCGGCGATCTGTTTGCCATCATATGGAAGGACGGCAAGGTGCATGGTTTGAACGCGTCCGGGCGCGCTCCGGCTGCATGGGAAACCGAGCGGTTCGCGGGTAAGGCTGCGATGGACGACATCGGCTGGGGCAGCGTGACCGTTCCCGGCGCTGTCTCGGGCTGGCGCGCATTATGGGAGCGTTTCGGGTCTTTACCCTTCGAGGACCTTTTCGAGCCTGCAATACGGTATGCGCGTGACGGCTTCCTGGTCTCGCCTACCGTGCATCGCCAGTGGCAAAAGCAAGTAGCCAAGCTCAAGGATCAGCCCGGCTATGCAGAGTCCTTCGCGCCGAATGGGCGCGCACCCATGCCCGGCGAGCGCTTTCAATGCCCCGGGCAGGCGCAGACATTGGCGTCTATCGCATCCAGCAAGGGAGAGTCCTTTTACCGTGGCGAGCTGGCGCAGTCGATCCTTGCCCATTCACGCAATACCGGCGGTTTCTTCACCGAGGACGACCTGTCTGGCCATACTGCCGATTGGGTAGACCCCATCGGAATGCGATATCGCGACTACGAACTGCTGGAAATAGGTCCCAATGGACAAGGCATAGGGGCGCTGATGGCGCTGGGTATGCTGAATCAATTCGACATGGTGGACCAGCAGCGTGACAGCGCACGGTACATGCATCTGCAAATCGAGGCAATGAAGCTTGCGTTTGCCGATATGTACGAATATGTCGGAGACAGCGGACACATGAACGTGTCCAGCGCACAGTTGCTTGATCCTGCCTATCTGGCCGACCGTGCCCGCCTGATCGACCCGCAGCGCTGCAGTGCGCATCGCCATGGCTTGCCGCACTCGGGCGGTACTGTCTACATGACGGCAGCCGACAAGGATGGCACGATGATCTCGCTGATCCAGTCCAACTTCAAGGGGTTCGGGTCGGGTGTGGTGGTACCTGGAACGGGTATTGCATTGCATAACCGGGGCTGGGGCTTCAGCACGCGCCCGGGCCATGCCAACGTGGTCGCGCCTGGGAAACGGCCATTCCATACGATTATCCCGGGCTTTCTCATGAAGAACGGGACGCCGCACATGAGTTTTGGCCTCATGGGCGGCTCCATGCAGGCACAGGGGCATGTGCAGATTGTTAGCCGGCTGGCCGATTTTGGTCAGAATCCGCAGGCGGCCAGCGACGCGCCGCGCTGGCGTGTTCAGGACGATAACATCGGCGTGGCCGTGGAATGGAACACCGCGTCTGAGGTTATCGACCAGCTGCGCCGCTACGGGCATCCTGTGACGGTTGCCCCGCGTTTCAATCTGGAATTCGGCAGCGCGCAGATGGCGATGCGTATGGAACAAGGCGGATATCTGGCCGCCTCGGATCACCGCAAGGATGGCTACGCGCTGGGATTCTAGGCCCGGCTACCGACGACAGTTCAGTCGACGGACGCTCCGGAACGCTTGACTGCCTTGCCCCACTTCTGGATCTCGTCAGCGACGAAACGTTGTCCGTTCTCCGGCGTGTACACGAGCGGCTGGCCTCCACGCGCACTGAGTGCCTTCGCCATCTCGGGCGATTCAAGGATGGCATTGATTTTCTGGTTCAGATACTTGACCACGTCGTCGGGCGTGCCGGCAGGCGCGAATATCATCGCCCAGCCAACCGCTTCAAAGCCCGGATAGCCGGATTCGGCCACAGTGGGAACGTCAGGCAACTGCGCCACCCGCTCGCGCGTGGTAACAGCCAACGGTATGGCGGATTTGGATTGCAGGTGTGGCAAGGCGGCCGTGACCGAATCCACCATCAGGGGCACATGGTTGCCAAGGAAATCCGCCTGCGCTGGACCGCTGCCTTTATAGGGTATGTGGCGCAACTCGATACCGGCGTCGGCCTTCAGCATTTCCGCGGACAGATGTTGAGTCCCGCCAATGCCGGCACTTGCATACGCGAGCTCATCGGGTTTTGCCTTGGCCTTGGCAATAAGGTCGGCCATGGAATTGATGCCGCTTTTTGGATTGGCCAGGAAAATCAGCGGGACGGTGAAAATCCCGCCGACTGGCTTGAAGTCGTCCTTCAAGGAATACCCTGGGTTGCTATACAGCGTCTGGTTGACTGCGCCAGCGCTGCCGCCGACCGCAAGGGTATAACCATCTGGCTTCGCGCGAGCCACGTGCTGCATGCCGATATTGCTTCCAGCGCCTGCCTTGTTTTCTACGATCACGGGTTGGCCGACTTCTTTGGCCAATGCTTCCGCCACCATGCGCGCAAAAATATCGGTGGCCTGACCGGGTGGAAACGGTACGACCAGATTGATGGGTCGTTCGGGATAGGCGGCATGGGCGAAGCCTGCTGCGCTGACGAGGGCACAAGCCATGAGGCTGGTAAATAGATTGAGTCGCTTGGACATGAAGCACCTTTGTTGGATTCTGTACTGAGATATAAACACGCATCGGGATGGAACGGCAACACCGGGTGGGGGGCCGTGTCGATCCAGGAGTCGCTGTCAGCGCAGGGTGTGGCGCAGCGTCCGGATTGGTCTTCCGACCGGGCGCAGTTGTACTGTGCTCGTCGAGAGCGAATTGTACCGGTTGCCGGGCGATTCCGAAAAAGTAGCTATAGCGCAGGTAGATCACGTTTCCGGAGTTCTATGAGCCATTCTTGTCGGGTCGGCCACAACGGTGAAAGGCCGGATCTGCCTAAACGCTTCGTCACCTGATGTGCCATCACGCCACAGCGCCGGTTTATCGAACACGGTGAGTCCATGATGCCAGGTGTCGGCCCGGTATGTCACACCCTGCTTGTCTGCGGCGAGGAAAGCCCTTGCCCTCCTTGTGTCGGGGCCGCCGTCCTGTCCGTGCGGCGCTCCAGCGTCCTCACGCGCAAGGGCAGATACGGCGACGGAGCCCGCCTAACCATGGAAACGCTGGCGCGTGCAGATTTCCCAGGGCATTATCGAAATAGATACACAAATCCGTGAACGGCACATCGCCGACGTCGGCAATACGGCAGGCGGCGAATGGATTGAAACCGGTAACGTGGTGAATGGCGCTCTCATGAAAGTGGGAATGTCGCTGTACCGCGGAAGCGAGTGTGACGGGGATAAACGAATTGACACTGCCTAGCCTGGGGCTTACTCTGCCCGCAGGCATCACCACGTGATGAAAAATCAGAAAGAAATCCGAGGAGTCCGCAATGAAAGTTGTCAAGTTAGTGAAATCGTTGGCCATTGTGACCGCGCTGTGCGCAGGCGTGGCGCAAGCCCAGGTCAGCGTGATGTTGCCTGCCAACCCGGGTGGCGGCTGGGACTCCACGGGACGCCAAGCGTTCCAGGCTATGAACCAGGCCGGCATCTATAAGTTCTCCAACAAAGGCGGCGCGGGCGGCACGATCGGCCTGGCCGATTTTCAGCGCTCGCAGAAAGGCAAGCCGGATGCACTGGCGGTATTCGGTGCCATCACCGTGGGTGCGATCACGCTGAACAGTTCTCCCGTCGATCTAAGCAAATTCAAGCCGGTCGCACGCCTGACCGCGGAATACCTGGTGCTTGCGGTCAAGGCAGATTCTCCGCACAAGACCCTGGGTGACTTCGTTGCCGCACTCAAAAGCGACCCGGGTGCTGCGGCCGTGGGCGGCGGTTCCGCCGGTGGTGTGGACCATATCGCGTTGGCATTGCTGGCGCAAAGCGCGGGCGTGCCTGTTCCGAAGTTGAACTATATCCCGCAGGCCGGCGGCGCAGACACGGTCATCGGCATCATTAACGGAACGCTTAAGGCCGGTATTTCCGGTATTTCCGAGTTCCAGCAGTTTGCGCAGGAAGGGCGCATACGTATTTTGGGCGTCACGACTGCCGAACGCATGAAGGGCCAACCGGACATTCCCACGTTCAAGGAAGCAGGCTACGACGTGGAAATTGCGAACTGGCGCGGTATTCTGGGCTCGGTCGACATGCCCGAAGCCAATCACAAGGAATGGGTGGAACGCTTCGCCAAGCTGAACGAAAGCGAGGCTTGGAAAGCTGTTCTTCAAAAGCAAGGTTGGGACGCCTATTTCCTGCCGGGCAATGAATTCGGAGAATTCATCCAAAGCGAAAGCAGCCGCATCAACAAGATCCTGAAAGACGCAGGGCTGGCCAAGTAAGGACGTAGCACCAGGGAAGGAATACCGATGACGTTGTTGCGCAAGGGCCCTTGGTGGCTGGGGTTGGCGGTAATCTTAATGGGCGCCGTGTGTCTTTATGCCTCGACCGGCCTGGCTGCTACCGCGCAGTATGCGGCCATTGGGCCTGGTATGTTCGTCAGTGGTGTCGGCTTTGGGTTGATCGGGCTCGGTGTGCTTGTGCTGGTACAAATCGCTCGTGGCGAAGTGTTCGAACCAGAAGAGGCCGAGAATGCGGTGCCGGGCCAGTCCATGGACAAACGTGCTTTTTTCACGGCACTGCTGGCTGCCATCGTTCCCGCGCTCACCATTGAAACGCTCGGCCTGCCGGTGACGGCCATGTTGTCGTTCATGCTGGTGGCGCGCGCGTTCGGTTCACGACGTCTTGTCTTCGACCTTGTCGTCGGGTTTGTGCTGGCCAGCCTATGCTGGTTTATCTTTGGATGGCTCGGGCTGCAGCTGGGCGGTTTCTTCCCATTGGCGGGCGTGTAATGGATACTCTGGCGCTATTGCTTCAAGGCTTTGACGTCGCGTTGACGCCCACCAACCTGATGTGGGCGCTGGTCGGGTCCATATTGGGAACGGCTATCGGCATTCTTCCTGGTATAGGCCCCGCCCTGACCATCGCATTGTTGTTGCCGGTCACTGTATCGGTGGGGCCGGTGTCGGCCTTCATCATGTTTGCCGGCGTCCTTTATGGAGCCATGTACGGCGGGTCGACCACTTCCATCCTCATTAATACGCCCGGTGAAGCGGGGTCGATGATGACCGCGCTCGAAGGCAATAAAATGGCGCGGTCCGGAAGAGGGGCTGCAGCGCTCGCTACGGCTGCGATTGGCTCCTTTGTTGCTGGAACCATCGCGACACTGCTGTTGACGTTTGCGGCGCCTGTCGTCGCGGAATTGGCTTTTTTGCTCAAGCCTGCCGACTACTTCGCCTTGACGATACTTGCCTTCACATCGGTGGCCGTGGTCATGGGCGCGTCGCGGGTGCGTGGATTTGTTTCCTTGTTCATCGGGTTGGCATTGGGCATGATAGGCATTGATGCCATGACCGGCCAGCCCCGCATGACCTTCGGTAGTGCTGCGCTGCTGGATGGCGTGGAACTGACGGTCGTCCTGGTATCGTTGTTTGCAATCGGAGAAATCCTGTACGTAGCCAGTCGCTACTCAGGATCGAAGGACGAGATCGTCGCCATCAAGGGTAAAGCCTTCATGACGCGCGAAGACTGGCGCCGTTCCTGGAAACCGTGGCTGCGTGGTACGGCCATCGGCTTTCCCATAGGTACGATTCCTGGCGGCGGCTCTGAAATACCCACCATGCTGTCCTACACGCTTGAGAAGAAGCTGTCCCGCCACAAAGATGAATTCGGTAAAGGCGCGATCGAAGGGGTCGCGGGACCGGAAGCAGCCAACAATGCGTCCGCGGCTGGCGTTCTGGTGCCGCTGCTCACGCTGGGGCTACCTACTTCCGCCACGGCAGCCATCTTGTTGGCAGCTTTCCAGAACTACGGTCTGCAGCCGGGCCCTTTCCTGTTCACCAGCAACCCGGAACTGGTCTGGGGTTTGATCGCGTCCCTGTACATCGGCAATGCCATGCTGTTGGTGCTGAACCTGCCTTTGGTTGGCATATGGGTAAAACTGCTGCAGATTCCACGGCCGCAGTTGTACGCCGGTATCCTGGTCTTCGCGGTGATGGGTATCTGGGGCGTATCAGGTTCGGTGTTTGACCTGGGCCTGATGGCCGCCTTGGGTGTGCTCGGCTATGTGATGCGGGTTTATGGTTTTCCCATTCCACCGCTATTGATAGGCCTGATACTCGTGCCGCTGACTGAAAATCAGCTCAGGACCGCCCTGGCAGCGGGGCAGGGAAAGGTGTCCGTTCTGTTCGAAACGCCAATTTCCGTGACCTTCCTGCTCATCTCCTTCCTGTTCCTGTTCATGCCCGTGTTATTGAAACGTTTGAAGAAGGCTGCGTAGTAGGGCAGTCTTTCATCGCCGCCACAACGTCTTTCACTTTCTGGATGAAGGCACGGCTGCCGGGCGAAAGGTGGCGGTCGCGGCGGTAAAGAATGCCGATACTCCTTTGTGCCGTAGCATCGCAGAGTGGCTTGTACTGTAGCGTAGCCATTGGCAGCGCGTTCAGCGGGAGCTTTGGCAACACTGCAATGCCCAACCCTTGCTTGACCAGCACTACTGCCGTCGTCATATGCGTGATGTCATAGTGCAGTAGGGTGGGTGGCGATTCGGTTCGAACCGCTTTATCGAATTGGCTGCGTGCGCTGGAACCGTGGGAGAGCAACACCAGCTCGTAAGCCAGTAAGTCCTTCCATGTGACGCAGTCCAGATGGCTGATGGGATGACCGGGCGGGAAAACCACGCAGAAAGTGTCTTCCACAAGTGGCTCGAATGCCATGTCGGACATTTCGTCCAACCGTGTGGCCAGTGCGAACTCCACCTGATTGGTGCGCAGCATAGTGATCAACTCATCGTTATACGCCTCCATGACCCTGGCTTCGAGGCCCGGGAACTGACTGCGTAATGCGGCCAGCGCAGCGGGAACGAGCGTGAGCGAGGCGGAGGGCAGGGCACCCATGATCACGACGCCGCGGCGTACTGCGGCCAGATCGCTCATGCTGCGATATGCCTCTTCCAAATCGGCGATTGGCCGCTGGATCCGGTCGCGCAGTTCAGATCCGGCGACGGTCAACGCAATGGTTCGGGTGTTTCGCTCAAACAGTTTGAGGTCCAGTGCATTTTCCAGGTCCTGAATAAGGGCCGTGAATGAGGGCTGAGTCACACCCAGGCGGCTAGCGCCCATCGTGAACGAGCCTGTCTCGATCGCATATAGAAACGCCTTGAGGGGCCGGTATTTGATGTTGAGCGCCATCGTTTATTTTTTAATTGAGCAAAGGTTTTTCGGGCATGCGTCGCGAGATGCGCCAGCACTGCGAACGCGTTATATAGGCAAAGGCTAATAATAATACCTAATTTCCGATTTGCCTCTATAAGTAACCTTAGGCACCATAGCGTTTATTCAAGAATAAGCCTTACGGAGATGCTTCAGCCATGGTCGCCCCTATCATCAAACCTTTTCGGATCGGAAGTCTTGTGCGTGATGACGCCGGTTCTTCCGGTGTCATCACGTCTATTAATCCGGCCGATGGCAGCATCGCGGGCAAGGTCGTGCGCGCGACACCGCAGGATGTCGATACGGCCGTGGCGGTGGCATGGGATGCGTTTCGCAACAAACCTTGGCGCAGTATCCGCCCCGATCAACGAGCCTCGGTTCTCTATGAGATAGGCCGCCGGATTTCAGCGGAGCGCGATCAGCTTGCTCATCTGCAGATGTTGGATAGCGGTAAGCCGCTCAAAGAATGCATCAATATGGTGAACGCCGCCGCCGGCAATTTCCGTTATTACGCGGCGGTGTGTGAGACCTGGCAGAACGAGGTGACATCGCCGCGAGGGGAGTACTTTTCCATGGCATTGGCGGAGCCCTACGGCGTGGTCGCATGCATCACGCCATGGAATTCTCCCATTATGAATGAAGCGCAAAAAGCCGCGCCGGCGCTCGCAGCTGGCAATGCCGTGCTCATCAAGCCGTCGGAAGAAACGCCCCAGCTAGCATTGGAGCTCGTGCGCATCTGCTCGGAAGCCGGGTTACCGGAAGGAATGCTCATCGCCTTGCCGGGCTATGGCGAAGACGTAGGCGCGGCGCTCGTGAAGCATCCGGGTGTGCGGATGGTGTCTTTCACGGGCGGCACGGAAACGGGTCGCGTGATCGGGGCTATTGCCGGACAGCGGCTGATTCCCGTTGGCTTGGAGCTGGGTGGAAAATCGCCTCATATCGTTTTTGACGATGCGGATCTGGATCGCGCGGTAGCGGGCGTTATGTCGGGAATCTTTGGGTCAGCCGGGCAAAGTTGCGTGGCAGGATCCCGATTATTCGTGCAAAAGTCCGTCTATGGAAAGGTGCTTGATGCCTTGGTTGAGCGGTCCAAAGGGCTGCGTGTGCGACTGCCCGATGATCCCGCTGTTCAGATGGGGCCGCTAGTGTCCGCAGGACATCGCGATAAAGTTGCGGGATGCGTCGATCTCGCCCGAAGCGAAGGTGGTCAAGTTCTGCTGGGCGGGTACTCACCCCAGGAGGAACCCTTAGGCCAAGGCATGTTCTACATGCCCACAATTATCGATGGCCTGACCAATAAATCGCGCAGTGCACAGGAAGAGATTTTCGGCCCAGTCCTGGTGGCCATGCCGTTTGAGGACGAGGCTGACGTCGTGGAACAGGCGAACGACACGGTATTTGGGTTGGCGGCGGGAATGTGGACGGGAGACTACGCCCGTGCCTGGCGGGTTGCGCGCGAGATCGAAGCGGGCTCAGTCTGGATCAACACCTATAAGCAATCTCATATTGCCACCCCGTTTGGCGGATTCAAGGATAGCGGCATCGGCCGTGAAAAAGGACTACACGGGCTGCGGCTGTATAGCCAGGTCAAGAGTGTATTTTTTGGCACGCATGACAAGAGCATGACATTGTAAATAACAGTATGGAGAGACGAATGAAATTCAAGAAATGCGTAACCACCGCGCTATTTGGTATGGCGCTGGCTGCCTCGGGCAGTGTGTATGCCTGGCCCGATCGACCTATCGAGCTGATTGTGGGCTTTGCACCCGGTGGTGGCACCGATCTGACCGCGCGCAGCCTGGCCAAGTACCTCGAGCAAGATCTGGGGCAGCCCGTGACAGTGATCAACAAGCCCGGTGCATCGGGCGCAATCGGGCTGTCCCACGTTGGACGCGCCAAGCCCGACGGCTATACGCTCGGAATGACGAATATGCCAGGTTTGGTAAGCCTGCCCATTGAGCGTGACGCGGGCTTTACGCTCGACAGTTTCACCTACCTGGCGAATTTGGTTCGAGACCCGAGTGCATTCAGTGTGAAGCTTGACGCACCTTACACGTCGATGAAAGCGTTGATCGATAAGGCGGGCAAGGAAGCCGAGGCGATCAGCTACGGTTCCACGGGGGTGGGTACGGACGATCATCTAGCGCTTGTTCTATTCGAACAGGCAACGGGTGTGCAGTTGAACCATGTGCCCTTCAACGGCGCCGGACCCTTGCGCAATGCGTTGCTAGGAGGGCATACCGACGTAGGCGGCATGAATCTGGGTGAGGCGATGCCCTATAGCGGGCAGGTTGTGCGTATTCTCGGGCAAGCCAGCGAAAAGCGTTCGCCGCTTGCGCCCGACGTCCCGACCTTCAAAGAGCAGGGTATCGACTTGGTGTTCGCGTCGGAGCGCGGTGTGATCGGACCCAAAGGGTTGCCGGAGGATGTCACAACACGGCTGCGCGAGGCGCTGCAGAAGGTAGCGGCGGAGCCGGAATTTCAGAAGCACATGCAGCAACAGTTCACGGAAATGGACTATCTGGATGGTAAGGAATGGCGCGCGCGCCTGACCGCATCTGATGAACGCTTCCAAAAATTGTGGGCTGATAAGCCTTGGACTGAATAAACGATAGGAAATGGTTATGAGCGCGAAGCACGTCGCCCTGTACGGGCTGGGCAATATGGGCTACCTGGTGGCGGAACGGATCGCCAGGCAGTTCCCGCTACACGTCGCAGACCTTGATCAGGTAGCGGTAGGCAAAGCGCAGAGCAATTTGGGCGCGGAGCCGATTCAGCAACCGGAAGACCTGGCTCGCATAGACGTGGTTGTGCTGTGCCTGCCAAGTCCCGCAGCATCGCAAGCAGTGCTTGCGCAGATCGCGCCGCATTTATCAGCGGACGCCGTCGTCGTTGAAACCAGTACCGTAAATCCCGCTGATGTTCAAGCGAGTGCGCGCATCCTGGCAAAATTCGGCATCGCCATGGTGGATGCATCCATCATGGCCGGCGTCAGCCAGATGGCGACCGGTACAGCCATGCTGCTGGTCGGTGGAGAAGACACTGCACTGGCAGCATGCGAGGACGTGCTCGCGGCAATTTCAGACAAGCGAATTTATTTTGGTCCGCCCGGGGCAGGTGCGGCGGCCAAGGTGATCAACAACGCGGTCGCTCATGCCGTAATGGTTGTCGTGGCGGAAGCAGGATCAATGGCCACCGCAGCGGGCGTGGACTGCGAGAAACTGGTTGGCCTGCTGTCCGACAAGCAAATGGGCTTGCATCGCCCGCTTACACACCGATATGCGGAGCGGATCATGCAGGGTAACTACGAAGGCGGCATGCCGCTGGAAGCCGCCCGTAAAGATTCCGTACTTGCGCTGGAACTTGCTCAGTCGCTGCAAGTGCCTTTATTTGCCATCCAGGCAGCGCACACTGCCTACGATATTGCATTGCGTTCGGGTTATGGTCGAGACGACTATGCTGCTGTTGCCAAGATATGGGCTGATTGGGGGCGTCCCGCCAGTCCGGCCGAACGTTGATTTCCTTGACTGCTCCGGGGTTTTGCCCGAAGTAATATAGGCGTTCGTGCAAAGTCGTACCCTCGGCTCATGTCGTTAACACGACCTTGCCGAACTGCTGATTCGATTCCAGGTATCTATGGGCCTCGACGACTTCATCCAGGCTGAATGTGCTGTCGATATGGGGCCGCAACGTGCCTGACGCTATGCCATCCGCAATGAATGCCTGGGCGCGTGCGAGGCATTCAGGATTCTGCGTCACTTCCGTATAAACGTAGCCGCGGAAGGTCAGGCTTTTCTTCAAGGCAAGCTTCAACGGGAAGGGCGTGTCTTCAGAGCTTAGCGCTCCGTGAATGACAATGTGTCCTCGTGGTGCCATGGCCTGGGCCAAATCGACGACGTGCGGCCCACCAACCGCGTCGAATGCACAGTTCAACTGGCCGCTTGTGTGCTCCAGAAGGCGCTGGTACAGCGGCTCTTCTTGCGTGGCGATGACAGCGTGTGCACCGGCTAGCATCAACGCGTCGCGCTTGTCGCTCGTGAGCGTCGTGGCAACGGGGAGGGCGCGGGCTTGGCGGGCAATCTGGATGGCGGCCAGGCCTACGCTGCTGGAGGCGGCTGAAATGGCGACCCAGTCACCTGCTGTCAAACGGCCTGCTTCGATAAGGCCGCCATAGGCCGTCAGATAAGCCATCCACAGACCTGCCGTCTGAACGTTGCTCAACCCTTTCGGCTGCCGCAACACGTGCGCTTGCGGGATGACGGCATGATCGGCATAAGTCCCATGCTTGCTGATGTCGAAGCCGGGCAGGACGGCCACCGAGTCGCACTCGCGAACGCCTGTGACGCCTGCACCGGTTGCGAGCACGGTGCCCGATGCTTCGAAACCCATCTGCGAAGGAAACGTGGCCTTTTCCAGATAGCGTCCCGTGCGGAACATGACGTCAGCGCGGTTCAAGCCAATGGCCTCTATCTTGATGAGTACCTCGCCTGGACCGGGCACAGGTATTTCGCGCTCTTCCAGGCGCAGCACATCAGGGCCGCCCAGGGAGTGAAAGCGAACGACACGCGACATCGGTGTTCTCCCGTCAGTTATCGGCTTGTCGAGGGTATTTTAGTTTGCGTATCATCTTAGTCGTGATTGCAGGTCTACTGTGCGGATCACGGCTTGGCATCCGAACCGAAACGCTCTATGGCATACGGTGACAAGTCGATATCGGTTGCTTTCCCAAGCATGGCCTGCGCCATAAGTTGCCCGCTGACCGCTGACATGGTCAGCCCAAGGTGGCCGTGGCCGAAGTTCAGCCAGAGTCCCCGGAAAGCCTGCGCTGGACCTAAAACCGGCAAAGAATCGGGCAGGCAGGGGCGGTGTCCCATCCACGATTTTGCGGCCGCATTCTCGTTCAGATCAGGAAAGATCTGCTTTCCGTAATGCTTCAACAGGTCGACACGCCGTTGTGTGGCTGGCCGCTCCAATCCCCCGAACTCGACGGTGCCTGCAAGTCGAAGGCCGATTTCCATAGGGGAGGCAAAGATCTTGCGGTCGGCCGCAACCACGGGCCGGCGCAGGTCGATGCCGCTGTCCGCTATCGTCAGGTGATAGCCGCGCTGGGTTTCCAACGGAACCCGATAACCGAGTTGCTTCAACAGCCTTGCAGACCATGCGCCGGCGCTTACCACAACATGGTCAGCAGTATAGGTAGCTTGCTGGCAAACGACGCCACTGACACGATGACTTTCAAGTTGGAGCGTCACTGCCTCATCGCGCACAAACGTGACGCCCCGCGCAGCCAGCGCAGCGGCAATTGCCTGGGCTTGCCGCAAGGGATTGACGACCATGCATTGATCGGGCATGAAATAGCCGAATGTGTAGTGCGTGCCGACTTGAGGTTCCAATTCATGTATCTGATCCCGATCCAGCTCGTGAACCGGTATGCCATGCTTGTGCCGCAGCGCCCAGCCGTCACTGTCTTTGGCTGCGGCAGCGGCATCGGGATAGACGTGAAGTTGGCCGGTGGCGTGGATCAGGCCGGTTTCGCCCAAGGACTGCATGACCTGTTGATGGTAGTCCAGGGCCGGAGCCAGCAACTGCTTGAGTGAAGACGAAATGGCGGCCACTTGGTCCGGCGAGGATGCCCGGATGAAACGCAGCAGCCAGGGTGCGGCGGCCAGCCAGTAGTGCGGGGGAACGGACAAAGGGCCGGATGGGTCCAGCAACATACGCGGCGCTTGCCGCACTATGCCCGGCATTCCAAGCGGTGCGACCGAACCCGTGCTAAGCGCCCCGGCATTTCCCGCGGAGCACCCCATGCCAGGCTCGTCGCGGTCGATGACCGTAACGCGCCATCCGGCTTGGTTCAGAAAGTAGACGGTGTATAGGCCGACGATGCCCGCGCCGATAACGATGGCGTGTGGTGCGTGGAAGTTATCGGTCATGGCTCGTGTTGCTCCGTATGAATGGCGACTCCTACACTACATCGGGCTCTTTCCGGACCATTGCGCGATGTTGCCGCAAATCTTTTTTTTGGATGTGAGTGTGTTTGATCTCGAGTTTTCTTGGCCACGTCACATAGGCTGGATGCCGGCGGTTTTTACATAGCCTTTCCACCGAGCCTTATCGGCTTTGATGAACTCGGCAATTTCCGCCGGCTTCATGTGTGGATAGGCAACGAACCCCTGCTCCTGGAATACTTTCTGACTTGACTCCTTTTCGACGGCAGTGCGGAACTCTTCATTAAGGAACGCCACGATCTCGGCAGGCGTGCCTTTAGGAGTGAACACGGCGTGCCATGTCACGATTTCGTAATTCTCGCCTATGGATTCGGCAATGGTCGGAAGTTCGGGCACCCAGGGCAGGGACGAAGTGCTCGACACGGCCAGCGGTATGAGCTTGCCTCCCTTGACCAGCGGCGCGACGGTCGACCACGCATCGATATGAAAGGTGTTGCGGCCGGCCGCCAGGTCGGGCATGGCGCGCATGTCTTTGTAAGGTACGTGCAGTACGCCGGGCGCGCCGATCTTGTTTACGAAATTGGCCCCGGCGATATGGCTGGATACGCCCACGCCGTAGGAACTGTAGCTGGCGGTACTTTCATTTTTCTTCAGATATTGAACGAAGTCTTTGATGTTCGTTATGCCAATTTCCTTGTTGACCACGAGCACGAGGGGCAGCTGCACGGTGCGCGCGACGGCAACGAGGTCATTGTCAGGGTCGAAGGGCAGTGTCTTATAGACGAACGGATTGATGGCGAATGGCGTGGCGGTGGAGTAAAGCAGGGTCGAACCGTCGGGCTTGGACGTGGCGACATGGCGCGTGCCGATATTGCCGGCCGCGCCGGGCTTATTCTCGACAAAAAATTTGCCGCCGTGGCGTTCGGATACGTCGTTGACCAGCAGTCGTCCGATCAGATCAGTGCTGCCTCCGGCCCCGTAGGGCACCACAACATTCACTGTATCCGAAGGGTACCTCGTTTTCTGTGCGGCGCTGATCCCAGGCAGCATCATAGAGCCAGCCAGGCCCGAAAGTAGTTTGAGAGAGTTCCGACGTGAGGGGTTCATGGTGTACTCCAGTGCAAGCAGTTTGACGTAAGAAGAAGACGTTGGCGTCGCGTGGAAGGGCGCGCGTTCGCAAAGCGGAACGGCGTCGTTTAGCGACGTGCTTTCCTGTGCTCATAGGCATCCAGGAACTGGTACCAGCTGCCCACAGCGAAAAGGAACCAGGTATTGCCGAAATACAGCGGATGCTCAGGCATGGTTCCCGTATCGAAGGCATTGACGGGTCCATGCGAGGGATCGAGAATCTTCCGGCCAACACTGTGACCCAGGTAGCTCATCATGGCCACGCCGCTGCCATTGCAGCCTAGCGCGAAATGCAGACCGTCGCTACCGCCAATGTGCGGCATGGAATCCAGGGTCATCGTGACGTTTCCGCCCCAGGTGTGGGTGATACGAGTGCCTTGCAACTGGGGAAATCGCTTGAGCATTGCCGTATGCAACAGCTTCGCCGTGGTGTCTTCGTGCGTAGGAACAAAACGTGCCCGGCCCCCGAAAATCAGGCGTTTTCCATCCGGAGAAAGACGATAGTGGTTTACGACGCGGCGCGACTCGGATACGGCATGGTTTTGCGGCAGGATGCTTCGCGCGAGTCCGGGGGCGAGTTCCTCGGTGGCCACCATGTGGCTGGTTACTGGTATAACGCCACGGCGCAAGGAAGGAACGAGCGAGGACGTGTAGCCGTTGGTGGCGATGACGACCTGATCTGCTTCGACGGTGGCGCCCGGTATGGTCAGCCTGTAGCCGCCCGTTTGCCGCATAATTTTCGTAACGGGCGATTGACTGATGAAGCATGCGCCGGCCTTGCGGGCGGCGGCGAGCATGCCGTCATAAAGCTGTGCTGGATGCAGGTGGCCGCCGCGCCGAATCAACGCGGCTCCATGATACGTAGACGAGCCGATGTAATCCTTGACGCGTTCGGGCGTGATCATTTCGGCATTGGCGTCCGTGTGCTCGTTCAGCGGCGCCAGGCGCTTTGTCCACGCAGAGTAATGGGATGGCAGCCACATTGCGGTCAGGCGACCGGTCTTGTGCCAGCCACAGTCAATGCCGCGCTGTTCGATCAACGATTCAATGTAGGTCATGGAGTCTGCGGCGTCATGCAGACGCTCGACCAGGCGCGCGGCAGCGGTCTGTCCGTCTTCGCCGACAGAAGACAGCGCCTTCTTCTGTACATTTACTCCGCCGCTGACCTGGCCGCCGGATCGGGTGCTGGCGCCTTCCCCCAGGCGCCCGGCCTCGAACACCACGACGTTGACACCCGCTTCGGCAAGCGTTAGCGCACAACATACTCCCGTGTAACCCGCACCCACTATGGCCACGTCAATACGGCCGCCGGATAAGGCGTCGTCGCTTGCCGGCGGCTCGAAGGCTTCCCACCAATAGGGTGTCCTCTTGAAGTCTTTGACGAATATCGATGAATGCGAACTCATGATCTTCCTATCGTAGCGGGCGCCGGATCTTATGAAGCAAGCAAATCGACTTCAATGGCTGGCTGAGCGATGCTTGGCAGATCGCCGTAGCGCTGGCACAGTTCTTCGTATAAGCGCCATACGTCGGCGTTGCCATCGCCGTTCTCTGGAATGTTGTCGCGCAAAGCCGCGAAAATGTGGTGCTTCACGAAATGGCGCCAGGCAATCGGTATCGCGGCCATGATTTCTGTCAGGGCTTCGTAGCGTGCCGGCGACCAGACGCTTTCAAACCGCTCGCGTCCCGGACCGTAATGGAAGTGCGGCAATGACCCGGCGGGAGGTGTATGGTTTCGCAGACTTGCGGTGGCCGCTTCATCGACCCGCATGTCCGGCGTGATGGCGACGCCATATTCGGTGCGCGCGCGCTCGACGGATACGAAACCGCACAGGACGTCTTCGAGCACAGCCTTGGCATGGCGGCGGTGTGGGTGCCCGTAACCGCCGCCGGCCGGCCCTTGAAGCCGGATGACGTCGCCGGGAGCGCAATTGACCAGATCGGTGTTTCGCAATTCCACCGCATCGGCTCGGCCCGGATTCTTGGTAAAACGCGAATTGGCGCCGGCTCGTCCGCCCAGCACACCCCATGCGGCCAGGTCGGACCTGTTGCGATTTCGGGCGGTGACGACAGCGTTAGGCGTCAGCAGGCGAAACTCCATGGTGGTGGCATTGCCACCGCGGAATTCGCCCGGTCCGCCGGTGTCGGGCATCAGGCCGTATTTGATGACCTCGATGGGCACTTCGGCTTCATTGATTTCCACCGGCGTATTCTTGAGAAAGGCATTGTTGGCGCCGCAGGCCTCGACGCCGTCCTTTGCCGGGCCGCCACCGGCGCCGCCGCCGCATGGGCCGATCGAGGCCAGTATTTGCCGGCCATCGCGTGTGTGTGTCTTGACATTCAATAGTGTGGAGCCGCCGGCAGGGCAGGCGGGCAGACGCCCGGGCAGCGCCTGGCTGAAGACGCCGAACGTACATGCCTGGATCACGGCGGCCATCAGGCTGCGCATGCCGACGGCGGCGGGCGCTTCGGGATTCACGACCGATCCATGTGGCAATATCGCCGAGCAAGGCAGGACAGTTCCTGCATTCAGGACGTTGCGTGGGCGCAGCGTATGCATGACGTAGATGAGTCCGACCGTGATGACGGAGTGATGACCGTCGCCGCCCGTGGGCACGTTCAGCGAAGAGGCGACCTGCGGGTCGCTGCCGGTAAAGTCCATTTCCAGTTCATCGCCCTTGATCCGCAACGTGATGACGATGCGACAGGGATAACCGCCCACAGAATCTTCGTCCGCATATTCCGAGAAACGGTATTCGCCGTCGGGAATCTCGCGTATCAGTTCTCGGGCCTGCTGTTCGGCGTAGTCAAGAATGCGCAGTGAGCCGTCCATGAAGTCTTCGACGCCAAAGCGGTCGACGATTTCGTGGACTTTCTGCTCACCGACATTCAACGCGGCGATCTGTGCATTCAGGTCGCCGTGATTCTGCTCGGGAGCACGGACATTGACGCTGAGGATTTTGAGAAGTTTTTCATCGATGACGCCGTCCCGCATGAGCAGCATCGGCGGGATGCGTATTCCTTCCTGATGCACTTCGGTGAGCGTGCGCGAAAGCGACGCGGGCACTGCTCCGCCCATGTCCGTGTTATGGATATGGCAGCCCACAAAGCACACCAGCATCCCTTGGCGGAATACCGGCTTCCACATGTGCATATCGGGCGTATGCGTGGCAACGTGCCCGCTGTATGGGTCATTGGTGAGGAATATATCGCCTTCGCGATAGTCGTCGAACATGTCGAGAACCGGCTTGTAGTTGAGGCCCGTATACCAGGTTGCACCGAAGGTCTTCGGCGAGGCAAAGGTCTTGCCGTCGGGAGTCATTAGTTGGGCCGAGAAGTCTTCGGTTTCCTTGACAAAGCTGGAGTAGGCGGTGCGCATAAGGGTGTATCCCATTGCTTCGGCCGCCGCGGTGCAGTGGTTGGCCAATACCTGAAGCCGCATGTTGTCGATCGTCATGCTGTTTCTCCTTGGGTAATGCGCAGATTGGCGAACTCGTCTACAAAACACACATAGTGAGGGGGAATGATCGTGGTGCTGTCGTCCTGCGCGACAACGGCAGGGCCGGCCAGCGTTTGGCCCGGTTTCAGCGCGGATCGCGCGTAGAGGTCAATGTCCCTGAATCGGCCATCGAGCCAGACCTTGATCGATCGGGGCGGATCGACGGGATCCCGCACGAGTGGGTATTGGGGAAATTCCGGCTTATCGTTCGTGCCAATTATCAATACCCGCAGGCTGATGACCTGCACGGGTGCGTTCTCGTCGGCGTGCTGGTAGATTTTCCGGTGTGCGTCGTGAAAGGCTTTCGAGATTCCGGCCACGCTGAATCCGGCCAAGTCATCGTGGGCGAGCACGGTATCAAGCTCGTAAGATTGCCCGCGATAGCGCATTTCCGCGGAGAACACCAGCTGCGAATGCTCCAGCGTGCCTTGTTCTTGCACCAGCCAGTCCTGCGCACGCTCGCGCAAGGTTTCGTATTCTTGCTGGATGGTGGTCAGGTTTGCTTCATTCAGATCAAGGTAAACCGTCTTGATGAAATCGCTTTTCAGGTCGGCGATAAGACCGCCCAGCGCGCTCAGGGTGCCCGGAGACGTCGGTACTACGACTTCCCGAACGCCAAGCTCTCGGGCGAGGAAGCAGCCCAGCATTGGGCCGGCACCCCCGAACGACAATACGGAGAATTCGCGCAGGTCAATGCCGTAGCGCGACACCAGGCCGCTGACTTCAGCAAACATGCCGGACACGGCGATCTGGATAATGGCTTCGGCTGTCTCTTGAACGGTGGAACCAAGTTTATCGGCCAGCTGACCGACGACGCGGCGTGATGCCTCGGTGTCGAGAGTGACTGCGTTGTAGCCCAGATCGGAGTGGCCCACGAGCCCGCAGGCCACGAAGGCATCGGTGATGGTTGCCCGAGTACCGCCGCGCCCGTAGCATGCCGGGCCCGGGCGCGACCCTGCGCTTTCGGGCCCAACGTGCAATACCCCCAGAGTATCTACCCAGGCAATCGAACCGCCGCCGTCTCCGACAGAGGATACTGATACGGAGGGAATGTGGATCTGGAAATCGCCGATGAGCTCACCGACCCCGTATTGCGGCGTACCGTCGACGATGATGGCGATATCGGCACTGGTCCCGCCGATATCCAGACTCATGCAGCGGGGAATGTTGCACGTGGCCGCCACGTGGCTTGCGCCGATCACGCCGGCGGCCGTGCCGGAAAGAATCATCTGGACACAATCGCGCTTGCCCTGTTCAGCGGTCATCACGCCGCCATTGGACTTGGTAAGGCGCGGCTCGGGTTGCACCCCTGCGTTTTTCAGGGCCGTCTGCAGCGAGCTCAGGTAATGCTCTACCCGCGGCTGCACGTAGCCGCCTATGGTCGCCGTAATGGTGCGTTCGAATTCGCGAATGATAGGCCACGTCTCGCACGAGCAAGTAACCGGGATCTGCGGCGCCTGTTCCTGGATGATGGATTTGACGCGCAGTTCGTGTTCGGGGTTTCGATAGGAATGCAGGAGCGAGATGACGATGCCTTCAGCCCCGTTGAGCAAGGCGGCCTCTACCGACTTTCGGACACTGTCCTCATTCAAGGGCTTGCGAATGGAGCCATCGGGAGCCATGCGTTCATCGATGCCGAACACCATATTGCGCTTGATGAGCGGGTCGGGGCGACGCGACAGCAGGTGGTACATATCGGCTGTTTTCAGGCGGCCGATTTCAAGAACGTCACCAAAATTTTCAGTAGTGAACAGGGCCAGCTTGAGGCCGGAGCGCTGAATGACCGTGTTGATACCCACCGTCGTACCGTGCGTAAAGTAGCTGATTTCGCCGGGCTTGATGCCATAGCGTTCGTTCAGAAGCGCTATGCCGGCGATGACTTCCTCCCCCGGCGCGTCGGGCCTTGAGAAGACCTTCAGACTCTTGATTTCTTTGGACGTTTCATCAAAAACGGCAAAGTCGGTAAACGACCCGCCGATATCAACCCCGACTCGATAACCCATGATTCAAATTTCCGTATGCCAATTTACAGGTGGTTTGCTTGGGCAGCGGTCAACTCTTTAAGCCATCAGGCGGCAACTGCCCAGAGGTTCTGCATATGCGGTATCATGTTCGCTAGATGAACATAACTTTCTCTAGATGAACAATATGGCAAACATTAACAGGTCGGTTCAGCGGTGTCTAGCGGTTCTGCGATCATTTCGGAATAGTCCCAGGCAAACCCTTACGGCTATTACGACCGAGGTTCGGCTGCCGCATCCAACGGTCCTGAGGCTGTTGGGAACGCTCGAAGAGGAAGGTTATGTGCGCCGCGCAAAGGGCGGCTGGGAACTCGCGCCCCGGATACTAGAAATTGGATTTGCAGCCTTGCAAAGCATGGGCATCGACGAGTTCGTTCAGAGTTCGTTGCAACGGCTTGCCGATGCCTGCTCCGGAACGGTCAATCTGGGCGAGAGGAATCGAGACGAGGTCATGATCATTGCGCGGGCCAGCGGCTCTGTCGAGCGGCGCCGCCTGTTCATCATGAACCTGCGTGTCGGTAGCACCTTGCCCAGCTCCAGTGCTCTCTACACAGCGCTTGACCTGGTTGCCGATAAATGGTCGATCGCCCCGTACCCGGACAGGAAACTGGTCTCCATTGGCATTGCCGTACCCAACAATGCCGGCAGAAGCCTAGCATTGGGTATATCAGTTGACATCAACGACTATTCAACCGAGCGCATCGAGAAAGAAATTGTCCCGATGCTGCGCCGCGAGCGCGAAGAAATTCAACGGCTCATGTTGCTGGGCGATATTTGACGCGCTCGCGCCGATGCTTCGTGCGTCAAGGCTTGATCTGGTCGCGCAGTTCGCCGCCCTTGTGCGCTTCGCTATGCACGTTGACGTATAGATTGCCGTCTTTATAAGACTTGTATTGCGCATCGTTCAGCTTGGCATTCGCCGGCACGGCCCACTCGCTGTCCCCTTTTTTTTCCAGCGGGATGATGACCGGACCGTTCTTGCCGGCGGGCGCTTCATGTATGTGGGCCATAGTGGCATTGATGCCTGACGTTGTTACGCTGCCGCTGACGCTTTTGTCGTCGCCTACCGTGATCGTACCGCTACCTTTGGCCGAGGTCGTCACAGCGGGAACTTCGTTGGCGCCGCTTAAAGTGAGCTGAGCGCCGGCTGCCATGGCGATGCCGCCTGCAGTCCAAACGCCCACGAACAGGCTGGCGGCAAGAACAGCCCGGCGCGATGTTGTGAAAGATCCGTGGATACTCATGTGAACACTCCTTGATGTGAATGTTAAGGCTTGGTCGTATCGGTGGCCGACGAGTCGGCCAGATAGTTGTACAACCTTTCCGGTGCAGGCGCCAGCTTGATCGCGGAAAATGTTGAGTAAAGCCATTGCCACCCGGCTTTCAGGCTGTGTAAGAATGCAGGAACCGTTTTCACCTCACCAATCTTCAACGTCATGGCATGAAACTGCCGCCGTTGACGTCCAGAATTGCTCCGGTCGAATAACTGGCTGCATCCGAGGCCAGGTACCCGACGGCATCCGCCACTTCCTCAGGACGGCCCATGCGTCCGATTGGCGTGGTCGTAACCAGCGTTCTGAAGCAGTCGCGCTTCTGTATGAACCGACTGCGCAACGTCGACCAGGACGATGCGGTGTCCGTCATTGGCAAGCCTGCTGGCTATCGCGCATCCGAGCTTTCCAGCGGCGCCTGTCACTAATGCGACTGTTCTTCTGGTGGTGATCATCGAATTTTCTTCCTCATTGCACGAAGCTATACGGGTGCAGCGCCAACGGAGAGCCCCCCGCACGCATAGATCACTTGGCCGGTGATATATCGGGAATCATCGGACAGGAAAAAGGCGATAGTTCCCGCGATGTCCTCCGGTTGACCGATGCGCCGTAGCGGAATCCGGTTTTCGAGCGCAGTCATTTCCGCTGCGGTCATTGGATTGTTATTGCGATACAGGTCTGTGTGGATAGGGCCCGGTGCAATAGCATTGACCGTGATGCCGTGTTCTCCCAGTTCGAGAGCCCAGGTCCGGGTGAAGCCGATGAGACCGCTTTTTCCGGCCGCGTAGGCGGTGCGGCGCGGCATGCCTAGTACGGCGCGACTTGCAATATTTACAATGGCACCGCGATTTGAGCGGATCATTGAAGGCAGGCAAGCTTGAACGCATTGCATGGGCGCGCGCACGTTGACCGCCAGAATGCGTTCAAGTTCGTCTACAGAGGTTTCTTGCAAAGTGCTCGATGTCGTCAAACCGGCGTTGTTGACGATGCTGTCTATCTCGAAATTTTTGACGATTTCCGCGAGGACCTCACAGGTTGCTTGGACGTCTGCAAGATCCACACAGAAAAAATTTCCTGGAAACGGGTTCTTCGGGGCGGATCTTGCCAATCCAATCACGCAGTGGCCGTCCCGTTGAGCGCGTTCAGCAAGAGCTAACCCGATACCGCGGCTCGCACCTGTGATCATCACAGTTCTCGGTTGGTTTCTCATGCTGCCTCACTGAGCCTTGGTGCCGGACTGCTTGACGACTGCGGCCCATTTACTTACGTCATCTTTGACTCGCTTCGAAAACGCCAGAGGTGAATTGGGCGCATCAGGAATATTTACGCCGCGATTGAACAGGATTTCTTGGGTGGCTGGGTCCTTTAGCGCTTCATTTACTGCCTTGTTCATTTGGTCGATGATGCTTTGGTCTGTTGCAGCGGGGGCAAAGAGCCCAAACCATGTGGTGACTGAAAAATCCGGTACCCCGGATTCACTGAGCGTCGGTATGTCCGGCGTAGATGGCCATCGAGAGGCGCTCGTTACTCCGAGCGCGCGCAATTTCCCTGCTTCGACATTGGGCATGACGGTAGGCATGTTGTCGAAAACCGAATCTACTTGGCCGCCCAGCAAAGCCGCCATGGCGGGACCGCTTCCGCTATACGGCACATGCAGGATGTCGGTCCCGGTTTCCATTTTGAAAAGCTCGCAAGACATATGAATGCTCGATCCGGTCCCCGACGAACCGCATGTCAGCTTTCCGGGGTTTGCCTTGGCATGCGCAATGTATTCTTGAACGTTCTTCATTGGAAGCTCGGGGTTCACCACCAGCACGTTAGTGACCGTGCCGAATAGCGATACCGCGGCGAAGTCAATCGAGATGTCGTATCCAGCATTGTCGTACAGCGACCGGTTTATGGCGTTTGCTGCCGTGCCGACATAAAAGGAATAGCCGTCGGCCTCTTCGCGTTTGACGGCCTGCGCTCCGATGTTGCTGTTGGCGCCGGGGCGGTTCATTACAACTATCGATTGTCCCAGCGCTTCCGAAACTTTCTTCGCGACGGTTCGGGCAATGATATCGGTTGTACCGCCTGGGGCATACCCGACCACCCACGTCACCGGTCGCTCAGGCCAAGGCGCGGTGGGAATCGCCAAAGCCGTGAAGCTTGTCAGACACGCGGTGAAAAGCGCGCAGCATCGCGTTCGCTTCATGAATTGGTTGAGTTTCATAAGTCTCCTTTGCGTTTTAACTGTATGGTCGCGGTGGGCACTGTATCTCCCAACTCTAGCCTCGCATTGATCGCCTGATCCGGCGTCGGGCTACAAAGGTATCATTAAGAATTCGGGTTTACCAATAGTATTTGAAGCTTCAATTATTCCGGTAAACCTATTAATGGCTCGACACACTGGGCGCCCCCTTGGGCGCACACGGGAAGGTGTCACTAGGTGGAATAAGACCTTGCAGCCGATGCCCGGCTCACCGACTTACCAGTCGGCCCGCTGAAAGTAAGCGACGCTGAAGTCAATGAAGGACTGCGATAATTCGTTATCTGTATGGGGCCTGCATGCAATCCCGACAGACAGTTGTGGCCCCGGTTCGGCCAGCGGAAGGTATTTGACGCCGTGCAACGCCAACTTTCGCTGGGATCTGGGCACGGGAGAGAATCCTTGCTCAGCCGCGATTAGCGCGAGAGCAGCATGCATCGTTTTTACCTGGAGGAAGTCGGCCGTCTTCACCTTCTGTTTGAGGAGCATGTCACGAAATAGTGCACGCGTGCTCCCGCTGGTATGGTGGCTGGGAAAGCCGATCATCCGTCGACCCTGAAGCTCGGTCACTGAGATTCTGTCTTCGGCAACAGTTTGCCAACGGACGGGCAGCGCTATCCAATAAGGCTCCGAAAATAGCCGGATGAGGGACAGATCGGCCTCATGTATTGGCTCTCTCACAAACGCTAGATCGACATCTCCTGTCATCAGTACGGCAGTTTGGTCCCGAGTGGCATGTTCCACAAGATTTAAGCGGACGTCGTCTTGCGTTCTGGCCCATTCTGAGAGCAACCGCGGCAGGAAGGTATATGCATGGGCGTGCAGTATTCCGATACGCAAGGTGTGCATCTTTTTCCACCGTGCGTCCCTGATAACTTCGCCACAGCGATCGATGTCCGCGAGGATTCGGCGGGCGTGTGGCAAAAAGTTGAGGCCATCTTCGGTAAGTGAAACACTTCGAGTTGTCCGGTGAAACAAGGTCACGCCCAGTTCGCGCTCGAGCGTGTGGATATGCTCGCTCAGTGGCGGCTGGCTGATCCCTATTCTTTCGGCTGCGCGGCTGAAATGCTGTTCCTCAGCAACTGCGACAAAATATCTGAGTCTTTTAGACTCGATCATTGATCCTGTAAACCTATTAATGGCGGTTCAAAACCGTATTGGACTGAAGGTTTTGATAATAATTAAACTAAGCTTCCCACCCGGTTGGGTGCAGTCAGACGAGACCATCATGCAAATCAGAAAGCTTACTGGAACTATCGGCGCGGAGATATTCGACGTCAATGTAGCGCAGCCATTGTCCGTTGAAGTGCTGGCGGAGGTCCGCCAATGTTTACTGGATCATTGTGTAATATTTTTCCGAGACCAGTCGCTTACCAAGGAAGAGCACATCGCTTTCGTGAAGCAGTTTGGAAAAATCAGTTCAAGTCCCGTGTACAAGACGTTAGCGACACATCCGGAAATCATGCCGGTGATCAAGGAGCCCCAGGACAGCGACATCATAGGCGATACCTGGCATACCGACGAAACATATCAAGACACACCACCTCTCGGTTCCGTTCTGTATGCGCTTCAGGTTCCGGCTGTCGGGGGAGACACGCTTTGGTGCAACCTCTATCGCGCATACGACACCCTATCTGATGGCCTGAAGGCAAAGCTCGAAGGCATGCGCGCGGTCCATACCAACAGCTACCTCACAGGAAATGTCGACGCGCGCAACGCCACACGCTCAACAAAGTTGCTGGAAACTGTGGGGGTCAATCATGTGGTACATCCGGTAGTGCGCACGCATGAGGAAACTGGGCGCAAGTGCCTGTTCATCAACCGGCCATTTACCCACGCATTTGAAGGGATGACTCGGGAGGAGAGCCTTCCTTTGCTAAATTACCTGTACGAACATAGTGCGAAGTCAGAAAACACTTGTCGTTTTCGTTGGCAAAAAGGATCCATCGCGTTTTGGGACAACCGTTGCACGATGCATTACGCCATCAATGATTATCCCGGAGAGCGTCGGGAGATGCACCGGATCACTATTCAGGGAATCCGGCCGCAGTAGACTGACTTTCCGGCGCATCAGTAAGCCGTACGACGTTGCGCTTATTGACTCATCAACGGGAAGACGATTTCGGCAGATACCGCAACGCGTCGACGGCCTTGCCGCCGTAGCGCAGTTCGAAATACAGGTTAACGGCATTGCTGCCTGAGCTTCCCACGGTGGCAATCGTTTCGCCTTGCCTGACCTGTGCGCCCTCTTTAACCAATAAGGTCTGGTTATGGGCATAGACACTCAAAAAATCGGCGTCGTGGTTCACGATCAGCATATTGCCGTAACCGCGTAAGCCGTTGCCCGAGTACATCACCTTACCGGCTGCGGCTGCCTTAACAGGTGATCCTGCGGGGGCGGCGATATAGACTCCCTGTGTGTTGGGAGCCAATGTCCCACGGCTCGATGGTCCTTGCGCCGGCCAGACAAGGTCGATGGACCGTGGCGCGGCAATAGATGGGCCTTTTGTCGACGCCGACGACGTGCGCGTAGGCGACGTAGGCGTAGGCGACGTACTTGCCGTTGTGCCGCTTTTTACATTCAAGACCTGCCCAACGCGAATGCTGTTGCTGTCTTTCAGATTGTTTGAACGCATAAGCGAGTCAACGGTCTGCCCATGCTCGCGGGCGATCTGCGTAAGGGTGTCGCCCTTTACAACACGGTATTGGCCAAGTCCGACAGGCTTGGTGGTTCCGCAGGAGGCCAGTAAGGCCGCCAGAACCAGGACTGCCAGCGAGCGGCCATAGGGACGGATCAGGGATTCAAAGCTGAAAGGGCGTTTGATAAGAGGAAGCCGGGTAGGAGATGTCAGAGAATACATTTCTTGAAAGTGAGGGCGTGTGGGCGCTATTGACATACTACACGATGCTTTGACGCTCCGAATTAACGGGAAACCGCTGCCGACGATCTTTGTCGATGTTATCCCATGGATAGGACTGCCGAGCCAGGCCTGGGGGCAGGTACAGAATGTGCTTACGCTTTATAAGGTCTGGCAGCAATCAAGTTGCCAAAACCCTCGCGCCAGACGTGAGAACTATCATTAAGGAAGTCTGCATGAGCACCGAAATAGCTAACCAGAAGCCACCAACCGTCGTCAATGGCGCTGTCAGATTCACGGCATTGGTTGAGGGGCGCACAAACCAGGAATTTGAAGTGTCATCCGATGTGCTGGTAGAGCACTTTGGCGCCGCAAGTCGATCGGACGATGACTTGGTTGAAGCATTCAGAAAAGGAAAGGCGGAAATCATGGCGGTCGCTGCGCAGAGCGTCAATACGCCGGCTAACGGCACCATCGCGCTGGGGACGGGCGATTTCTCAGAGTTGACCGCGGGTAAGCCGGGGTCTTCGTCTTAGGCGACAGATTCAAAATCAACCATCACTTCGCTTGCAGTGCCCACAAATTAGGCGTCATGTCATTGGAATAGCCGGACACGAACCTTTTGGGTTCGCCGGTCTGGGCGTCGTAAACCGACCGGCTAACTCGCCCAATGTTGCCTCCGTACAGGTGAATACTGATGGAGACTTCATCTTCATGCGCATTGCTGACACGGTGAATGTCGCCAATGCGGGGCGAGACGCAGGCGACGTCTCCGGGATTCAACCGGCTTTGCGCGCCGGTCGGCACGATGCCGCCATCGGTTCTGCGGTAATGTTGCTCGAGTTCGGCACCTCGTAACATGGCGATGACGCCCCAGATGGTGTGGTCATGGATGGGAGTATTCTGGCCCGGACCCCACACAAAACTGACCAAGGAAAAGCGCTCCAGTGGATCGCCATACAACAAGTATTGCCTGTAGTGCTCTGGATGGGGCTGGGCGAGAATGTCTGGTAACCAGTCGTCTTTGGCCACCAGAGACGCCATGATGTCGCTGGCCGGCTTCAAGATCGTTTCCTCGGCGGCAGCTGGGCTTTCGACCAGCCGGGTTAGCGCGGCCACGGTGTCCAATAATCGGCTGTTCTTCATGTTTCTCTCTTAACTCAATGTGTCGCACGCTTGCGGCGTCGGTTCGGGATGGGATCAGGCAGGCTGGGACAGGGATTTCGCCAGTGCTTTGCGGTCTATCTTTCCAACCGAATTTTCCGGCAAGGCGTCCACGAAGTAGACGTCCTCCAGGCGGTAGATACGCGACAAACGCTCCGCGACCAGCGCCAGGACGGCTGCCTTGTCGAGGCGCGCGGAATCGGTGGCAACAACGAAAGCGACGGGGACCTCGCCAAGGTCTGAATCGGGGCGCCCTACAACGCAACAGCCGTGCACGTCCGGGCTGGCGCTGATAGCCTGCTCGATAATGGCTGGCGAAATGTTTTCGCCTCCTCGGATGATGACGTCCTTGATTCGACCCGTGATGTACACGTACCCATCGTCGTCCATGCGTCCGAGGTCTCCCGTGCGCAATACCGGGGCTGGCGGTTCGAGTACACCATCTCCCTGGGTGCCCAGGTAGCCGAGCATCAGGCTTTCGCCTTCGATGCATAGTTCACCGTCGATACCAGGTTCCAGTATCGTGCTTCCGTCGCTGGCGCATAGGTAAATCTTCTGAAAAGGCAGGGTCTTGCCGATGGAGCCTATCTTGCGCCTGCTCGGCGGGTTCATGGTCGATGTGCACGTCGCTTCGGACAGGCCGTAGGATACGACCAGCGGCCGGTGGAGCAGTGCTTCGATCTTGATGTGCAACTCTTTGGTGATAGGCGCCGACCCACAGCGGGCAAAGCGCAAGGCGGCGAGGCTTTCCGGCGTGAACGTCAGATCGAGCATGCGGGAATACATGGTCGGCACGCCGGTGATGATGGTGGGGCGATGCAAATCCATGAGCTGCGGCATATCGGTGGCACGGAAGCGATCTGCCAATACAACATGCGCGCCCACCAGAAAAGGGCTGAACAGCTGGTTGTTCAGGCCGTTGGTGTGGTAGAGCGGCATGACGTGCAGCAGCTTGTCGTGCTGACTCAGTTCTGTCAGGGGAATGACGCCCATGGCGTTGTTGAGCAGCCCCTTGTGGCTGAGCAGAACGCCCTTGGGCCGGCCGGTGCTTCCGGAAGTGAACAGCAATAGGCCGGGATCTTGCGCCTGAATTTTTTCGGACCAGTACGCTTGTGCAGCGGCGAGCATATCAACACGCAATACCCGCAGGCCGCCCGTAGGCGCTACGCCGGCTTCGTTTGCCGCATCGACCAATACAGTGTCGACGCCGACGGCCTTCAGGCGGTCATGGATTTCCGCGGCGGTCAGCCGGGGCTCGAGCGGGCAAGGGCATGCTCCTGCTGCCATTAAGGCCAGCAAGGTGATTACATTGTCGATGGACCTCTCCATAGACAGTGCCACCAGCTGCCGCGGCTTGATGCCTGCGTGGCGCAGTGTGCCGGCCAGATTGCTCACGTGCTGAAACAGGGCGCCGTATGAAAGGCAGGTTTCACCCTTTGCGTCGCTCAAGGCCGGGCGCGATGCCCATTCTTTCGAGCGCCATAACGATGGGTAGGCGGCCAGCAAACTGATGTCGTCACGCATTGATCGCTCCTATCGCAGTTGCACGGCCGCATCGCGCTCGAAGGCGCCGTCCGGATCGAGAGCGGCCAGCGCTTCAATCTCGCTTCGTGTGGGGAATGCGGTCGGTTCGGCCCCTTCATGGTCGAACTGGAAGCCGGTACGCGCCTTGACTTCGTCCAGGCTGGATTCCGGGTGCCACGATTGCAGGGCCAGGCGGTCGTTCTTCTTGATGAATACGGCGATGGGCGTCACGACACCGTGGAAACCGCCCCATGAGGTGCGAAAGTCCAATTGCTCGACAAAGGTGCGGGTCGAATGTTCGGTTCGCCACGTGCATGCGCGCTTTGCCGTGGGCAGCATGACGGCGCCGCCGCCACCACCGGGCAGCCGCACCTTCGGTTGATGCCAGTTCCCAATGCATGAGTTATTGGCATTGCCTTCACCGTCGATCTGCGCTGCGCCCAGAAAGGTGAGGTCCATGCGGCCTCGGCAGCATAGATCATAGAAGTCTTCATTGTCGAAGATGGAGGCGGTATGCTCGGCGAGCACCGGATCGGAGCTTGAGATGGGAATCTTGGAAGGACGAGGATCTACGCCGCCGGCCACGTTGATATAAATGAAGTCCCACTCGTAAGCCTTCTTGGCCGTCAGGCAAGCCAGCATCGGCATGGTGGAGTTGACGCCGCTGAAGGTGATTTCATTGGGACGGATGAACCGGGCCAGGTTGGTCACGATGTAGGAAAAGGGAGTCCAGTTAGCGCTCATTCGGCATGCTCCTGCAAGGCTTCGGGGGCGGCGTCGAGGTGTGCCTGCAAGGCCTCAGGTCCCGACTCGAGATATTTCTCGACCGCGGGGTAATCGATCTCGTATTCCGGCCAGCACGAGCCTGGCCACGCGCCCTGGGGAACCACGGCATAGGCTTGCACCAGAAAATACGGGATCAGAGTCACTTCGGGCTGTTGCTCGAATATTTCGGTGTCGACCACACGTTCGGCCACGACCAGGACACGCTTGGCTGCGCGACTCATGATGCGATCCCAGTGCGAGGTTCCCAGCACGCGAACGTTACCGCGTGCGTCGACCTCGTTGGCATGGATCACGGCAAAATCGGGTTGAATGGCCGGAATCACCCAGACGGGGTCTCCTTTCCCATAGGGATCATCCAGTTTTTTCCAGCCGTTGATATCGATAAGATGGCTACCATCAATGCCGGCGCACGGCTGGAAAGGTGTGCCGAATGCCGCCGCCCGCAAGCCGGCGGTCAAGGTGGCGCAAGCGTGCTCCTCCAGGTGAAGTGCGCCGGTTTCGACGGCTTTCCGATAGTAGGGGGCCAGCCCGAAATTGCCTTCCATGGCCACGATACCGGTGCGGGCACGTGTTGCAACACCGGCGCGGCACAGCAAATCGATGTCGTAACCTGGCGACTGCTTCACGATTTCGATATCGGTTTTTTTCTGACGTACCAATTCGCGCACCAGGGCGAAGGGACCCCGATGCAGGAAGCTGCCGCCAAGGGCCACTGAAGCGCCGTCAGGAATGAGCGCGGCCAACTCTTCAATGGACACTTGTTTGTCCAGGTTGTTGAATCCAGATGTCATGCTTTTCTCCTAGTTGACGGTCTCATCCCGCCAGGTATTGTTGGATGCGGTGCTTGAATCCGGGACGGGAAGCCGACCACACCAGTGCAGCCATGTCGGTGTCGGCGTCATTCACATTCAGCGCGGCATACAGGGAGGTTCGAGTGGTGGGATCAAGGGCAGTCGCCGCTGATTTTGCGTCCATGAGCAGTCCAGCCCACTCGTCCTCCGGGGCGGCGGATGTCAGGAATCCGATACGCAAGGCCTCATCCGCGTCGAAGGACCTGGCCGTGCCGAGGATAGCCATGGCGGCGTCCGGACCAACGATATTGCGAAATCGCCTTGTGCCCAGCACCAGTCCGAACTTGAGCCCCGGCATGCGGAAGGTCGCATCCGGTGTGCAGTAACGCAGTTTGCACGCTGCAAACAAATCCACTCCCGCACCGAAGTTCCTGCCGCGCGCAAGGCCGACGGTGAGAGCTGGCGAGTTTGCCACGAGCTGGAGGAGGGTCTCGATGCGGACCATGCGCAGGACGAGGTCGCCCTCGCTTTGGTCTTCGTAGCCTGTGAAGTCAAAGCCGGCGCTCAGATTTTTGCCAGCGCCGCAAAAAACGAGCAGAGGCACGCCTTCGCGGTGTGCCGCCTCGACACCTTCAATCAGCGCCTCCACGATTTCCCGCGAGAGCGCATTACGCTTCTCGGGGCGGTCCAGTGTGAAGGTCCAGCGGTCCTGCTGACGATCGATTATCAATTGCTCGGACATGGCGGCTTACTCTGTGGTTTGTGGTTTTGCGTGCTCGGCGATGGTTTCGCCAAGCACTTCGGCCAGCACTTCGTCATTATGTTCGCCGAGAGCAGGCGGACGAAGCCGCACGTTGGCGGTGCGGGAATCAAAGCGCACAGGCGAGACAAAAGTACGGGTGCGTGCGCCGTTCACCAGTTCGAGGTCTTGCACCCATTCCATATGCTCGACCTGGGGATCCGCCAGCACGTCGGAGTAATTGTTGATCGGCGCGCACGGTACGCCGGCATCCCGGAACCTTTTCAACCATGTTTCGGCATCTGCCGTCACGAAGATTGCTTCGAGTATTTCTCGCAGCGTGTCCTGGTTGATCGCTCTGTCGGTCGGATTCAGGAAGCGGGCATCCTGGAACAGCTCTTCGCGTTTCACCACGGTGCATACGGATTTCCACAGGGAATTGTTGCCGGCTGCCATACCGAAATAGCCGCCCTCGCACCGGAACACCTGGTAAGGAGCATTTCGAGGGTGCGCCGAGCCGAGCTTGACGGGATCGATGCCGGTGCCGAAGTACTGTGATGTCTGCAGGGCAGCGATACCGAGGGTCGCACCCAGCATCGACACGTCGATATGGGTACCTTGTCCGTCTTGAGCCACACCGCGAAGTGCGGTGGCAATCGAGAAGGCCGCATACAGGCCGGCTGTGAAATCGCATACAGGAACGCCACATTTGATTGGCGCGCCGCCCGGTTCGCCCGTCACGCTCATCAGCCCGCTCATGGCCTGGAGGGTAAGGTCGAACCCCCCTTCCTGGCTGCGCGGCCCGCTTTGACCGTAGGCCGAAATTGAACAATAAATCAGCGCTGGATTGCGCGATTTCATCGCGGCATAACCCAAGCCGAGGCGGTCCATGACCCCGGGGCGGTTGTTTTCAATCAGCACATCGGCCTGTGCAATGAGCTCGGCCGCCAGTTTCTGGTCGCGCTCATTCTTGAGATTCAGTGTGACGGAGCGTTTATTCCGATTGAGCGACGCGAAATTCTCGCTATAGCCGTCGGTGATGGGCGCCCAGCTGCGCAATGTGTCGCCGGTGCCAGGTTGCTCGATTTTGACGAGGTCTGCCCCCATGTCGGCGAGCAGCATGCCGCAGAACGGACCGGCAGCCACATTGCAGATCTCGATAACGCGTATGCCCTTGAGCGTCGATTCTTGTTGCATTGATTCTCCTATCAGGCGGCAAGGCCGAAATAGCCGCCGCGATAACCCATGTGCGCGGATAGTTCCCGAGCGGTTTGCTGTACGAGCGGCGCGAATTGCGCCATCTTCTGATTGCTGAGTCGTTCCAGCGGCCCGGATATGCCCAATGCGGCCACGACCTTGTCGAGCCCGTTGAACACTGGCGCTGCGATACCGCCTATGCCCGGGCGCCATTCACCCCGATTTATGGCGTAGCCGATACGGGCAATGTCCGCGAGTTCCTGTTTGAGCGCGGAGATCGAGACATGCGTGTTCTCGGTGTGCTTGCGAATGGAGTTGCTGTAATGCTCGATGTAGTCGGGTGCCTGGAAAGCAAGCAGTGCTTTTCCCGTGGCGACGGCATATGCCGGTGCCCGTCCGCCCACCGTGGAGTAGGCAAGTAGCGGTTGCACGCTATCAATTTTGTCAACGTAGACGACGTCGAGTCCGTCCAGTACGGACAGATGAACGGTTTCCCCTGTTTGGCGGGCGAGTTCACGCATGAAGGGCGGGGCCAGTCGGCGAGCGTCCATTCCGGCGAGCTGGCGGGCACCGAGTTCGAACATTTTCAATGTGCACTGATACGCGCCGGATTCGGAATCGCGCCGCAAGTAGCCCGCGTAGGTCAGTGTTTGCACGGTTCGATGCGTATTGCTCCGCGTAAGTCCGACCTCTGCCGCGATCTGCTCGAGCGTGTGGGCTTCACCATCGAGCCGGCTGATGGTCTCGAGCACCATCAAGCCTTTTAATAACGTTTTGTCCATGCTGTCCCAATATTTAGGAACTAAAAAATAGACATTCTACACTCCTTATTCTTTTCGGAGAGGATCTTATTGCGTAAATGTTGTAGGGATAACTACTGATAATTATGTATATTCTAGCAAAACACTACGCGGTGGCAGTCGAAAGCATGTTATATATCCATCCACAATAAATCAAATTTTGAATAAATAATCCTATTATTTAGGAAACTCAGGAGACAACCATGCGTACAACTGTCACACGATTTCTCATCGCAGCCGCTTTAGCGACCACGGCTACTCTCGCGGCGGCAGGACCTTGGCCTGAAACAGCGGTTCGAATGGTCGTGCCCTACCCGCCGGGCGGAGCGACGGATTTTTCAGCCCGGGTATATGCCGAGCAACTCGGTAAAATTCTTGGCAAGCCTATCGTTGTCGAGAACAAGGCGGGTGCGGCGGGCGAGATCGGTGCACAGTTCGTCGCGAGTGCCCCGCCAGATGGTTATACGGTATTGCTCGGTGCGCTGGGCAGCCTGGCAATCAATTCGCTGTTGCCGTCCAAGCAGCAGCAATACAAATTTCCCGATGCCTTCGACGGCGTGTCCATGGCGACATCCACACCATTGGCGGTGGTCGTACGCGCCGATCTCCCGGTGAAGAATGTCCAGGAGCTCATTGCCCTGGCTAAAAAGCGCAATGGAGAACTCAGCTACGCTTCCGCGGGCTATGGTTCCTCGCAGCACATGACCGGGGAGAAGTTCCAGCTTGCCACGGGAACCAAGCTGCTGCATGTACCCTATAAGGGCAGCGGGCCCGCCCTTTCCGATTTGATTGGCGGCCAGGTCGATATGGTGTTTGACACCATGCCCACGCTCATGGGACATGTCAAAAATGAGAAGCTGCGCTTCCTGGCCGTCACGACCAAGGAGCGCGCGAAATCCCTGCCCGAAGTTCCAACCTTGCAGGAAGAGGGCGTGAAAGATTTTGACGTCAGCACCCGGTATGTGCTTCTTGCGCCCAAGGGCACACCTGAGGCGATTCGTACAAAACTGTATGAAGCGATGAAACAGGCCGCGCAGGAGCCGGCTTTACAAAAAGCCATGGCCGGCCAAGGTGCCGATGCGGTGCCAAGCGCTCCGAACGAAACCTACCAGGCACTTTCAAATGAAGTGTCCATCTGGCGGGACGTTGTCCAAAACGCCGACCTGAAGTAGAAACAGCGGCCCAACGGCACATTGCGCTCGGCGCTGCGTCGTTGGCACAGGAGCAAATATGGCAATTCCTGCGGATCTGGCTATCATCGGCGGAGGATCCACCGCCACGTCATTTCTTGCGCAATTGATTTCGGTGCTCGGCGACGAAGCTCATGATGGCAGCAAGAGAATTATCGTGTTCGAACCCCTTGCGCAGGTGGGACCTGGCGAACCCTATGCGGCTGATCTCCCTTCGAACCTCCTTAATATCCCTGCGGCGAAAATGTCCGCCTTTGCGGACGACCGTGGTCACTTCTTGCGGTGGATCGAGAGCAGCGGTCCCGCTATTCTCGACAAGTACGGGATTGAACGCCCGGAAACCGACGCTTTCCTCCCGCGCGCCTTGTTTGGCGAGTACCTGCAAGATGTCTGGGCCGAGCTGCGCCACTGCGCAGAACGCCTGGGCATTGCGGTTCACCGCGTGCCGGCGCGTGTAGATGACATCACGTTGGATTCGGAAGGTGGCGATGCGCGTTTGGAAACGCCTGTGGGCGAATTCTTTGCACGCCGGATTGTCTTGTGCAATGGCAATCTGCCCACCGTCAGCTATGCCGACTTATCCGGATGTCATGGGTATTTCAATACACCGTATCCCGTTATCGACTTGGCGCGCAAGATCGGTCGCAAAGCGCGTGTTGGCATCATAGGCAGCAGCCTTAGCGCCATCGACGCAATCGTCGCCCTGAAAGAGTCGGGCCATACCGGTCGAGTGATTGCCGTCTCGCGCAGCGGAAGACTGCCGGCCGTGCGAAGCACCGTCGCGTCGCCCGTTCCCATTGCTCCTCCTACCGCCCAGGAGATCACCGCCCTCGCTGACAGTGGAAGCCAGGGCTTGACGCTGGAGGCCATTTTTACCTTTCTGTCATCGCGGCTCGATGCAGCGGGTTGCGCGCTTGATCTTGCCGATATCCTGGGGCAGGGCGACACCGCGCAGGAAATGCTGCAGTATGAAATCGCTGCTTCATCCGCTGGACCACGTAGTTGGCAGGCTGTTGCGATTTCGCTCAACGACACCATCGAGCATGCATGGCGGTTGATGCCCGAGACAGAAAGACGGCGGTTTTATATGCAATGGCGGTCAGTGTGGATGACGCGACGCGCAACGTTTCCCATGAGCAACGCGTTGAAGATACAGGATTACCTCGCGGATGGCAGCCTGGAAATCCATAAAGGTGGACGCAATATGTCCATCCTTGCGGTGGCGGATGGCTTCGAAATCCGTCTGCCGGACTCGAATGGCCAGCCTGTGAGCCAGCACGTTGATTTCGTTGTGAACGCCACCGGAATGTCCACTGACGTCGCTGCATCCCAGGATACGCTGGTACGTTCGCTGTTGAAACGCGGTATTGCCTGCGCCGATCCCTATGGCGGCTTCCAACTTCACTTCGACACCGGCAGCCTGCTTGATTCCAAGGGTCGCGTCGTAGAGAACATCAGGGTGCTGGGCAGTCTCGCCGCAGGCACCTATTTTTGGACAATGTCCCTGGATGTCAACGCGCGCCTGGCATTGGAACAAGCAAGGCGTATTGCGGCCGAGTGGTCAGCGGCCGATGTGGCGGCAGAAAAGATTTATGCAACAAAATAGAGCGGCGTTCAATCGAATCGTCATCACGGCAGGCCCTTCAAAATAATAGATCTGGAGACATCATGAAAACAAGCCACAATCCCAGGCTGCGCCTGACTCAACAACGAACACTTTTTTCCGGTCTGGTTGGCATTGCGAGCATAGCGTTGATTACGACTGCGGCGTCGTTTCAAACACTGGCAAGCGAGACCAACGCAGCCAGCAACTATCCAAGCAAGCCGATCAGCATGGTTGTTTCCTACCCGGCTGGCGGCAGCGTGGACGCCGCGGGCCGCATTCTTCAGGAGCCGCTTTCCAAGACGCTGGGCCAAACCGTCGTGATCGAAAACAAGGGCGGGGCGGGCGGAACGATCGCCACACGCTTCGTCGTTGGAGCAAAAGCCGACGGCTACACAATGTTATTGACGTTGTCGTCCCACACCATCAACCCGGCTATCTATACCAACCTGCCCTTCGATACCGAAAAGGACCTCGTGCCCGTATCGCTGGTCGCCTCGGCGCCGCAAGTGCTGGTGGCCAACCCCAAGTTTCCGGTGAAGTCCATCGACGAGCTGATCAAGTACGTCAAGGAGGGTGGCAAGGAAGTCCCCTATGGCTCTGCCGGTATCGGCTCTCCAAGTCATATCGCGGGCGAACTCTTTAGGCTCAAGACCGGCCTGACATTGATGCACATCGCGTATCGCGGAGGTGGTCCGGCAACTGTCGATGTGCTGGGCGGCCAGATTCCCTTGCTTTGGGTTTCGTTGCCTTCGGTCAGGCAGCACATCGAGAGCGGCGCGCTCAACGCGTTGGCGGTCTCTACTGCAAAGCGCACGCCTTTGTTGCCTGACGTGCCTTCCATTGCCGAAACGGTCGAAGGCTTCAATGTCGATTCCTGGTATGGCATGTTTGCGCCCGCCGGCACTCCGCCGGCCGTCGTGAAGAAGATGCAAGAGGCGATTGCGAAGGCCGCGCAGGACAAACGGATCCAGGATGCGTTCAACGCCATTGGCGCCGTGGTTGTCGGTAGTCCGCCGGAAGAACTGGACGCTATCGTAAAGCGTGAAATTGTGATGTGGAAAGCGCTGGCGAAAGAGGCCAATATCAAGGTCAACTAGTGTGCTGTTGGGCAATCAGCCCAACAGCACACCAGACATGTTCAGTCTCGCAGCTCGCAGGAAGCGATCCAGCTCCTGAACTGGTGCTGGGCGAGTGAACGCCGTGTGTACGTGGCGGAGGGCAGCACAAAATAATAGCTTTCGTCACCCAGATCGACCCCCAGCTTGAAGGGCATTACGAGCCGTCCGTCATCAAGCTCTTTTTGTACCATCGCCTTTTGCGAGATGGCGATTCCATAGCCTTCCAGTGCGGCTTCATAAGTGAGGGCCGATGCCTGGTAGTGCATGCTGCGTATGGATTCCAGGTGGGGGACGCCGGCGGCGCGTAGCCAGATTCGCCAGTAATCCGGCCTGGACGTCGTATGCAGGAGAATCTCGCCTTCCAGATCGGCGGGATTGCGCAGCCGTTTGCCTTTCTCGGGAGTGCAAACGGGAACGAGTTCATGGACCATCAACTTGTAGCTAAGCAGGTTCTTCCAACGGCCGTTCCCCATGCAGATCGCGGCATCGATATTTTCGGACTCGAAGTCGGGCGGCATAACCGAGGTAATGACTTCGACGTCGATATCAGGATAAGTGCGATGGAAGCCGGCAAGGCGGGGTAGTAGCCAGCGGATTGCAACGCTGTGCGGAGCCTTGATGATGAAGGTCTTGTTCTCGGCGTGGGCGGTCAGCGCCTCGGTGGCCCGGTGCAGGCCTGCGAACAGTTTGGAAATATCGGCGTGGTATTCCAGGCCGGCACTGGTCAGCACGATACGTCTGTGCTGGCGATGAAAGAGCTGCATGCCCAGGTGCGATTCCAGCAGCCGGATTTGCCGGCTGACGGCGGCCGGTGTCACACAAAGTTTATCGGCGGCGTTGGTAATGCTTTCCAGCCTGCCGGTTACGTCGAATACACGCAGGGCATTGAGTGGGGGAAGATCATTCATTCCTGGAGGACATCGTTATCCCGACGTTCAATTAACAAAAAGTAAAGTATGCCATACATAAAATCGTTTGAACCACGTACCCGACAGCCCTAGCATTCGCGTAGTGAACTTGCCTTTTTTTGTAGAGAAAACCTCATTGGAGAAGACTGATGCTTTCTAGATTCATTCGCACGTGCTGCTCGCTTTCACTGGGGTTGAGTGCCTTTGCCGGGCTTGCGACGACGGCACAGACAGTTGGTGATTTTCCACATAAACCCGTGAGCATTGTGGTTCCGGCCACGCCGGGCGGGACTTCTGACTTGCTTGCCCGTTTGCTTGCCAAAAAGTTGTCCCAGTCCTGGGGGCAGCCCGTGGTCGTGGAAAACAAGCCGGGTGCAGGGTCGCTAATCGGTTCCACTTACGTAGCCCGCGCAAATCCTGACGGGCACACCCTGATGTTGACGTTCAGTGAACTCGCGTCGTTGCCATCGATCAATCAGAACGCGCGCCTCGACGTGGTGGAAGAATTCTCACGCGTGGGAAAGATCGGTAGCTTGCCCGTCATCATCCTGGGACGGCCGACGCTGGAAGCTTCAAGCTTGAAGGAGCTCATTGCCATGCTCCGGGCGAAGCCAGCCGCCTACACCCATTCTTCCAATGGTCCGGGTTCAACCTTGCAGTTATATGCGGAGCTATTCAAGCAGAAAGCACAGGTTGATGTCATGCATATTCCGTATCGAGGATCCGCTGAGGCGTCCATGGCCCTGATGTCCGGGGAAGTTGATCTGCTTGTGCAATTTGCATCGGGTAATGTGGCTTCGTATGTTAAGGACGGCAAGGCCAAGGCGTATGCCATTGCTTCGCAAGCGCGTCTTGCTAGCCTTCCTGATGTGCCTACGACGGCCGAAGCCGGATTGCCGGGCTTTCAACTGGACGCCTGGTATGGCCTCTTTGCCCCCGCAGGTGTTCCAGACCAGTTGGTCGAAAAGATCAACCACGACCTGAACCAAGCCTTGTCGGAACCTGACATACAGGAACGGTTGGCGGGGATCAACATGCAGGTGCAGACAGGGACCGCCAAGGAATTCGACACATTCTTCCGTGGGGAATATGAGCGCTGGGCAGAATTGATCCGGGCCGCGGGCATCCAGAGCAATAAATAAGCATCATCAGTTAACGATTTAAGTAAGGAGCATTCCCTTGAATTACGATCCCGTTACCCACCGTCGGCTGACGTTTTATGATGCCCGTGACCGTTTCATGGAAGGGACTGACACACCACGCGACTATCTCGAGCGCTGCCTCGCAGTCATTGCTGAACGTGAGCCGGTATTGCAGGGCTGGGTCGTCCTGAATGAAGCAGGCGCCAGAGCGGCGGCTGATGCCGCCACGCAGCGCTATCGCGACGGGAGATCTCTTTCCCGGATAGACGGTATGCCAATTGGGATCAAGGATCTGATCGAGACCAAGGACATGCCCACCCAAATGGGGTGTGAGGCGTATGCGGGTAACTTTCCAAAGAACGACAGTGCTGTAGTGCGCGCTTTGCGCGAGGCTGGTGCCTTGGTGCTGGGCAAGACCGTGACGACATCGTTGGGTTTCCTGGATCCGGGGCCGACCACCAATGCGTTCGACCCAGTGCGAACCCCGGGCGGGTCGTCGAGCGGTTCCGCTGCCGTCGTGGGCGCCAACATGGTTCCCGTCTCCATTGGCACTCAATTGGTAGGTTCCATTCTGCGTCCCGCAAGCTTCAATGCCAACTGGGCGATCAAGCCGACATTCGGTTCGCTTAACCGTGGCGAACGATTGGGGCTCAGTCAGGGGCATACGGGCATTCACGCCAACTCAGTCAAGGACATGTGGGAGACGGCGGCTGAAATCGCTGTTCGCGCTGGGGGAGACCCCGGGTATCCTGGGCTGCAGGGTTCCCTAAACTTGCCGGAAGCATCAAAGCCCCGGCGTTTGGTTGCGCTGGAGACCGAAGGCTGGGCGCGGGCGGATGCCTCTGCGCGGACGTTGTTCGAGCAGAGCCTCGAAAAGATTGCCGGGGCCGGCATCCAGATCATTCGCCGGGCGGACTCGCCCCTGGTGGAGGTGCTGGAGCGCGCCATCCAGGAAGCCTCAGCGTTGTCGATGCGTCTGATTTCGTGGGAGCAGCGCTGGTCTTTGGAGAATCTGGTCGAGCAGCATCCCGGCACCCTGGGCCCAAGTCTTGTGCGCCAGCTTGAGTCTGGACGCGCCATGACGCTGGAAGACTACCGTATCTGCCTGCTGGAACGCGAGCATGCCCGCCATTGCCTGGCGGCTCTCTCCACCCAATGTGATGGCTTGATTACCCTGGGTGCCTGCGGTGTGGCTCCGGTCGCCGCGCAGGTGCGCAATACAAAATTCCCAACCGGCGACGTGGCATTTGCTTGTGCTTCTTCTCTGCTAGGGGCGCCTGCGGTAACCGTGCCGGCGCTGCAGATCGACGGGCTGCCTTTGGGACTTCAGGTGCTTGGGATGTCGCAACAAGATGCCTTGGTGACGTCCATCGCTGCCTGGGTGGGCAGTTTCTTTAAGCATGAAGTTCCGAATAACGGTGGAATTGCGCATCGTTAGGACAGTCCAGCGCCTGCTGGCCGCCATACCCGGCCAAATGCAGCACAAAACCGGTCTGCACATGTTGAGCACATAAGGCGTCGGCATGCGTGTCGCCGATAAGAATAGCGTCCGCAGGGTCGGCTTGCAACTGGCGCAGTGTATGTGCCAGGGGAGCCGGGTGCGGCTTGGGATGGGCGGTGGTGTCGCCGCCCGTCACGTACTTGAAGTAGGGAAGAATATTGCAGCGCGCCAGCACGTTCAGCGCGTCTGCCCGGTTTTTATTGGTGCATACCCCCATGATGCCGCCGCGATCCTGATGCGCGCTCAGCAGTTCCATGACGCCCGGATAGATCTCTGAACCGGCATGAGCTTGCGCCCGGTAATGCTTTATATAGGCCAGGCGCAACGCTTCCATGGCCGACGCGCCGATGCCCCGCTGTTCCATGACGGCACCGAGGATGACCGGCGGGGTGGCGTGAAGATTAGGTACCCTGTCATCTTCGGCCATTTCTTCAAAATCGCAATCGCGCAATGCGCCATTGATTGCTTTGCGGATGTCGGGTTGAGTGTCGACCAGCGTGCCGTCCAGGTCGAATATCAAGGCCTTGCGCGAAGCGACGAGTCGGGCGGCGCTCATCGTGATGTCAATCCGGCAGGCGACGCCGCGTATCCCGTGAGTGTGCGGTCGGCATGCAGTATTTTCCAGTTGAGCATTTTTCCAGCCATAGTCAATACCTGATGTGTATAGGAAGGGTCTTGCGCCACGTTGTGAAGCTGATTCGGGTCTTTCAGCAGATCAAAAAACAAAGGCGGCAAGGCGGCGAAATGGACATATTTGTAGTGTTCGTTCTGGATGACCGATAAGGCGCATTCGTCCATTTTCAGTCCCAGCGCTTCTTCGGGCTTCGAATAGAAAATATTACGGAAATCGAATTCGTAATGGACTTCGGTGCGCCAGTCTTCCGGAGCGGTGCCGTTATGTACGAACGACAACAAGGAGTAACCATCGCAGGTGCGCGGTACGGGCAGGCCCAGCCAATCCAACAGGGTGGGCATGGTGTCTATCGTTTCAGTGAAACGCTCCACAATAGTGCCACGCGTGGCATCGGCCGATTTGGCAGGATCCCTGATGATCATGGGAATATGATAGCTTTGATCAAAGTATCCCAGTTTACCCAGCAGGTGATGGTCGCCCAGCTGTTCGCCGTGATCGCTGGTGAATACGATCAAGGTGTCGTCCCACTGACCCGTTATCTTCAGGTAGTCGAACACGCGGCCCAGTTGGGCATCGACTTCGCTCATTAGCCCGTAGTAGGTGGCTCGCATCTGTCGAACTTCGGCGTCATCCATGCTGCATCCCAGGCCGTCTCCGTTCTGGAAGAATTTCTTGCGTTCAATATTGTCCAGGTAGAACTCCAGCAAGGGATGCTGTTCGGCCTCGGTATCGACTGATTCGGCGCGGATGGGCGACGGGCAATCCTTGGGATCGTACATCTCATGATAGGGGGCCGGCGCGGAAAAGGGTGGATGCGGGCGGTAGTAGCCCAGATGCAAGAACCAGGGCTTGTCCTGGACTCCATGCAAGTATTCGATGGCTCTATCAGTAAACCACGTTGTGTCGGACAGTTCGGCCGGCACCGTGCTGGGTTTGTTGGTGGCACCCTGGTCGGCCTCGGTCTGGCCTTGCGGCAACCAGATGTCCCAGGGGTTGTCGGGCATGGCAAAGCCTTGGGCCGCAAGCCAGGCGAAATAGGCCTCCATCTTCAAGCCCCACGACCCCACCGGTCGCCAGCCCTCCATGTCGCCGCCCAACACCTTGAATCGTGGATCTTGCGCGTCAACATGGCGAGGATCAGGGGTGGTTGTGGTGTAACCCACCAGGGCAGGCTCGTAGCCGGCCTTGATGGTGTTCGGTGCATACCAAAAATTTATTGATGCGGCCTTTATTTGCATTTGACCGCATGAGGCGGCGCCTAGCACAATCTCCTTGCAGCAGTGTTTCACCGTGCTCATCCCGCCGTCCCATTCAAGGAGATGTATATGCATTTACGTATGAAACTCACGGCAGCCATTCTTGCCACCCTGTGCACTTCGGCTGTCTGGGCTGAGTCCACGCTTTATGTGGCTGCGAATGGTGGGTCGACCGAAAAGCTGATGAAGGAGAAGATTTTTCCCGCCTTCGAAAAAGAGCATCCCGGGACCAAGGTCGTCCAGGTCACAGGAACCTCGACAGAAACGCTGGCCAAGCTGCAAGCTCAACGAAAAAAACCCGAGATAGGCGTTGCGTTGATTGATGATGGCCCGATGTGGCAGGCGCTTCAATTAGGATTCTGTACGCCCGTCAAACCGGAAACCTACAAGGATCTGTATTCGATGTCGAATATCGACGGCAAGGCTGTGGGTATAGGGCTGGTGGCTACAGGCTTGGCATATAACACCGAGGCGTTCAAGAAACTGGGTCTGCCCCCGCCGGATTCATGGGAAGCGCTGGTCGATCCGCAATTCAAACAGAAAGTGGTGATCCCATCGATCACCAATACGTATGGTTTGCACACACTGGTCGTGTTTGCGCGATTGCGCGGAGGTGGTGAAAAGAATATTGAGCCCGGCTTCAAGGCCATGATTGAGGAGGCGCAGCCGAACGTCGTCTCATGGGAGCCTGCACCCGGCAAATTGGCGGAGATGTTCCAGAACGGGAGCGTGATACTTGCCGCGCACGGAAGCGGTCGAGTCCAGGCGCTTAAGAATACCGGCTTTCCAGTAGAGATGGTCTACCCCAAGGAAGGCGCGGTTTCCCTGCAGATCGCCGCCTGCGCGATTGACAAAAGTCCAGAACCGGAATTAGCCCAGGCTTTTCTCGAGTTCCTGGTGCGTCCTGAAAATCAGGCCCTGCTAGCCGCGTCCGAGGGCTGGGGACCTACCAACAAGACGGTAGAACTCTCGCCTGAAGTCGCCAAAAAGGTGCCGTATGGTGCGAAAGCCGTCGAAAACATGCTGGTCATGGACTGGACTGCTATCAATCCCAATCGGGCGCAATGGACGACACGCTGGAACCGTACGGTCGAACGTTGATTTCTGTCAGCCGTACGCGTAAAAAAGAGAGGGGCGCGCCATGACTTACTTGATTCTTGAAGGACTTGCCAAGCGCTACGGAGATCTCACCGTCGTCGAAGACATCAGCCTTGAAATCGAACGCGGCGAGTTCCTCTCCTTACTGGGTCCGTCGGGCTGCGGCAAGACCACCACCTTGCAGATGGTGGCGGGCTTCACCGAACCGACCCGCGGCCGCATCCTGCTCGAAGGTCGCGACATCACGCGGACTCGCCCGGAAAAACGCGGCATGGGCATTGTTTTTCAAAGCTATGCCCTTTTTCCGCACATGTCAGTAGCGGCCAATATAGGGTTCGGCCTGGAGATGCAAGGTATGGCCCGCAGTGAGCGCGGCCAGCGCATCTCCGAAACGCTGGAACTGGTTCGACTCGATGGCCTGGCCGATCGCTTTCCGCGCGAACTGTCCGGCGGCCAGCGTCAGCGCGTGGCTGTTGCCCGAGCACTGGCAATACGTCCCAATGTGCTGTTGCTGGACGAGCCCATGTCCAATCTGGATGCCAAATTGCGCGAGGAAATGCATATCGAGTTGCGCGCCATCCAGAAAAAGCTGGGCATCACGACCATACTCGTTACTCATGACCAAATTGAAGCCATGACCATGAGTGATCGGATTGCCGTCATGCATGGCGGAAAAATCGTACAAGTCTCCACGCCGTTCGAGGCCTACGAACGTCCCAGGTCGGCGTTCGCCTCCAGCTTCCTGGGCAAGACCAACTGTATTGCCGCGCGCATTACGGAAAGGCAGCCGAACTGTTGCCGGGTGCAAATGGGCGGGCTCAATGTACGCATTCCACATGAAAGCGCCCAGTACGCCGACGAAATCCAGGTTTATATCCGTCCAGAGAAAATCCGTGTGGCGACACCGACAGACAGCCGCATAAGCAGTGTCGTACGGGCTCGCATGTTCCTGGGCAACCATTGGGCAATGGAAGTGGAAGGGCCGCTCGGTCGGTTACGGGTCAATATTCCCAACGTGGGCATCCCGCCTGCGGTTGAAGGCGACACGGTGCACCTGGCCTGGCAGGACGAAGACATGCGCATGCTGGACGCGGAGACGACTGCGCATGGCTGACTCAGTGGCTGTCAGCGCGGACGTGCACCGTTCTCACCGTCCATGGTTCGGCAACCCGACTCCATGGCTGCTTTGCGGCCCCGCGCTATTGCTGTTTCTAGGCTTGCTGCTGATTCCATTGCTGCTGACGGCGGTGTTGTCATTTTCTGTTTATGACAGCACCACAGGGACGGGTGAAGGGTACACATTCGCCCATTACGTTGAAGTGCTCACCGATAGCTATTATCACGAAATATTTTTGCGCACGGGCGGCATGTCGCTGGCGGTCACCGTGTTGTGTGTCGCACTGGGCGTGCCCGAGGCGCTGATCCTCTCCCGCATGCGCAGCCCCTGGCGCGCGATTTTCCTGGTCGTCATTCTGGGGCCGTTGCTGATCTCCGTGATCGTGCGCACGCTTGGCTGGGCGATCCTGATGGGCAATGAAGGCCTGATCAATTCCGCCCTGCAATCGCTCGGTCTTATCAGCAGCCCGTTCAAGATGCTCTATACCATGGGTGGCGTAACCATCGCGCTCACGCATGTACTGATTCCATTCATGATCATCTCGGTCTGGGCTTCCATCCAGAAGCTGGATCCTTCCGTGGAGAACGCAGGGCTTTCCTTGGGCGCATCGCCTTTGACGGTATTGCGACGCGTCATACTCCCGCAAATTATGCCGGGGGTTCTCTCGGGAAGCATCATTGTGTTCGCCCTGGCGGCGTCGGCCTTTGCGACACCCGCCATTCTGGGTGGGCGCCGGCTCAAGGTGGTTGCCACAGCCGCTTATGACGAGTTCACTGCGACCTTGAATTGGCCCCTGGGCGCCGCCATTGCCATATTGCTGCTGATAGCCATGGTTCTCATCATTCTCGGAAGCAATTATCTGGTCGAGCGACGCTATCACGCCGTCTTCGAGCGCTAGGAGCCGTCATGCAAAAGAATCATTGGCTGGGGCTCACCTATCATTCGCTTTTTATTCTGTTCATTACAGCCCCCTTGCTTGTGGTTGTGGCGGTATCGTTCACCTCGCTGGGCTACATTTCATTGCCCAGCGACGGACTGTCACTTCGGTGGTTTTACGCCATCCTGGATGAACGCCAGTTCATCGATGCCTTTCTGATGTCTGCCTGGCTGGCATTGGTGAGCGCTTCAGTGGCTGTGATACTCGCCGTCCTCGCCGCCCTTGGCTTGGCGCACTATCGGTTTCCCGGGCGCAATGCCTTGACTGCCTTCTTCTTGTCGCCCTTGATGATTCCCCATGTGGTGATGGGTATTGCCTTTTTGCGTTTTTTCAATCAGGCAGGATTCAGCGGTTCCTTTGGGTGGTTGTCCATGACGCACGTGATTGTGGTGTTTCCCTATGCGCTGCGCTTGACCCTCGCCTCTGTTATTGGGCTGAGCCGTGACACAGAGCTGGCCGCGCGATCGCTCGGCGCCAGGCCCCACACGGTTTTCAGGCGGATTGTGCTGCCCCTTATTCTGCCTGGGGTGGCGGGCGGCTGGATGCTGGCGTTTATTCAGAGCTTCGACGAGGTCACTATGACGATCTTTGTGGCGACACCCGGCACCACCACTTTGCCGGTCGCAATGTACAGCTACATCTCGCAAAGCATCGATCCTCTGGTCGCGTCGCTCTCCACCGTGTTGATCGTGGTGACCACGATCACCATGTTCGTTCTGGACCGGCTGGTTGGCCTTGACCGGGTTTTGGTGGGTAAGGGATGACGATGTCAAACGACAGTGATGTGCTGGTGGTTGGCGCAGGCTTGGTCGGAAGCGCCATTGCGTACGGACTGCTGCGGCAAGGTTTGACCGTCACGCTGCTCGATGAGGGTGATGTGGCCTTCCGCGCGTCGCGCGGGAATTTTGGCCTGGTATGGGTCCAGGGAAAGGGCTTTGGTTGCAGCGCATATGCCCGCTGGTCCCTGGCCTCGTCGCGTCTGTGGCCCGGTTTCGCGGCCGATTTGCTCGACGAGACACAGGTCAATGTAGAGCTTGTCCAGAATGGCGGTTTTCACTTCTGCCTGAATACGCAGGAATTTGTCGAGCGACGTGAGCGCCTCGAGTGGCTGCAGGCTGAGGTCGGACCGCACTATGAATTTGAAATGCTCGAGCAAACCGCTATGCGCGGCCGATTGCCGGGCGTCGGTCCGGACGTTACCGGGGCAAGTTACACGCCTATGGACGGTCATGTGAATCCGCTGAAACTCTTTCATGCGCTGCATAAGGCCTGTTTGGGCCGCGGTGCGGTCCTGCATGTCAATCGTCGGGTCCAAGACATTCTGCACACCGACGGCACATTCCATGTCGTGACGTCCAATGGCGCCTTTCAAGCGCCGCGCCTGGTGTTGGCGGCTGGCCTGGGCAATAAACTGCTGGCGGACAAGGTCGGGCTCCATGCCCCCGTTCAACCGAACCAGGGACAAGTGTTAATAGGCGAGCGAATTGCGCCGTTTCTGAAAAATCCCACGATCTACGTTCGTCAAACGGATGAAGGCACGATACAAATCGGTGACTCCATGGAAGACTGCGGCTTCAATGACACCACGCGCACTGATGTGCTGGCCGGAATTGCCGCGCGAGCCATCGTGTGCTTTCCCAAATTGGCGAACTTGAACATCGTCCGTAGCTGGGCCGCGCTTCGCGTCATGACACCTGACGGATACCCGATATACCAAGAGTCCCGATCCTGCCCGGGAGCCTTTGTGGCCACTTGCCACAGCGGTGTCACGCTGGCGGCCGCGCATGCGATGCGCATCGCGCCATGGATGGCCGGCCAGACCCAGCCAGATGAATTGTATGTATTTTCCGGTGACCGATTCCTCGACCCCCATCGCGAGTTCCACAATGACCACTAACCTGTTTTCGGTACTGCCTGGCGGCATTTCCACGTCGTCGATCATCATCAGTTTTAACGGCGAGACGCGTCGGGTTCCTGCTGGCGTGAGCGTCGCCGCCGCCTTGTTGGGATCAGGTGAAATGCGGCTGCGCGCGTCGCCGGTCAGCGGGGCCCCGCGCGCCCCCTACTGCATGATGGGCGTCTGCTTCGAGTGCCTTGTTGAAATCGATGGCGTGCCAAACCGGCAAGGGTGCCTTATTCCGGTCCGGGATGGCATGCAGGTACGCTCGCAGGAAGGGCGGGCGCAATTGGCGGATCAGCCGGAGTCAAGTCATCATGAGTAGCGATGCAGATATTGTCGTGATCGGTGCCGGGCCGGCGGGCATGGCCGCCGCCACGCTCGCCGCCCGGTGCGGAGCCCAGGTTATGCTCCTTGATGAGCAGGATGGAGCGGGGGGGCAAATCTGGCGGAGTATTACGGCGGCATCCGAGGCGCGGCTGCAGACGCTCGGGCCCGATTACGCTGCCGGGCTTGCTCCGGCACGTGATTTTGCGCAATCCGGCGCACAACATATCACGCGAGCGACGGTGTGGCAGGTAACCCGCGACGGCGTCGTCAATTACCTGCACGCAGGCGCATCGTGTTCGATACGCGCCCAACGTGTCATTTTATGCAGCGGGGCCATGGAGCGTCCGTTTCCCATCCCGGGCTGGACGTTGCCGGGCGTGATGACCGCCGGCGCGGCTCAGATTCTGCTGAAGAGCGCCGCTACGGTGCCCACCCAGCCCGCGGTCTTGGCGGGCTGCGGACCGTTGCTCTATTTGCTTGCCTGGCAGTACGTACGGGCAGGGGTGCCCATTGCCGCCATCATAGACACCACGGATTCCAGCGACTACCGCCGCGCAGTGCCGCATCTGCCAGGCGCCTTGAGGGCATGGCCTTATTTGAAGAAGGGGCTTGGCCTGCTGCGCGTGTTGCGCAAGAAGGGAATTCCTTTTTTCAAGGGCGCCACTAATTTGGAAATTGAAGGCGCCGATGCCGTGACGGCCATACGCTTCGTCGCTCGTGGGAAAAAACACCGGCTGCAAACCGCACTCGTACTATTGCATCAGGGGGTGGTGCCGAATACGCAATTCACATGGGCGCTGCGTGCGCCGCACATCTGGGATACCGCGCAATTATGCTGGCGTCCGGATGTTGACGACCTGGGCCGGCTCGCCGAAGTGGAGCAGGTGCTGGTGGCCGGCGATGGCCGGGGTATTGGTGGCGCCCAAGCGGCAGGCCTACAGGGCCGTCTCGCCGCATTGGCTGCGCTGCAGGACCTTGGCCTGATGAGCGCCGACCAGGCCGCGCCGCAGGTGAACGCCGCGAACAACGCGCTTCAAGACCATCTGAGGATTCGCCCGTTCCTGGACGCCATGTATCGTCCAAAAGACGCGAACCGGATTCCCGCTGATGACGTGCTAGTGTGTCGGTGTGAGGAAGTCACGGCGGGAGCAATACGCGGTTTTGTTAAGCTGGGCTGCGCGGGACCGAATCAGACCAAATCGTTTGGCCGCTGCGGGATGGGTCCTTGCCAGGGGCGGCTATGCGGCCTGACCGTAACCGAAGTCATTGCCGAAGCGCGCAACACCACGCCGGAAGAGGTGGGGTATTACCGCATCCGTCCGCCGATCAAACCCATCACATTGGCGGAACTGTCGGCCGCACGCGATTTATAGTCACACTAACCACAACGGAGATCGTCCATGTCAGATATCACTCGCATCGAAACCAACGAACGCATGAGCCGCGTCGTCATCCATAACGGCATCGTGCTTATTGGCGGACTGACCGCAGGTGATGCAAGCCAGGACATCAGGGGGCAGACGCAGCAGGTACTCCAGAAAATCGACAATTATCTGGCCAAGGCAGGCACCGATAACACCCGGATGTTATCGGCACAGATCTGGCTCAAGGATATTGAGCGGGATTTCGCGGGCATGAACGAGGTATGGGATGCCTGGGTGCCCAAAGGTGTTGCGCCGGTACGGGCAACGGGTGAATCCAAATTGGCCCGCGGCGATTTGCTGGTCGAAATTATTGTCACGGCCTCACAGGCCTGAACGGTCAATAGTTGAGGGGATCATGAACCCCAAGAGTATCGAGGCTTTCCGGGCGGTAATGCTTACCGGCTCGATGACTATTGCGGCGCGCGACATCCACACAACACAGCCCAATGTCAGTCGGCTGATTTCACATCTGGAATACGAACTGGATATGAAGCTGTTCGAGCGGGCGGGCAACAAGCTCACGCCAACCGATGAGGCCATTGCGTTTCTGGTGGAAGTCCAACGGTATTACCTTGGGCTGAAAACACTGTCGGAGACCGCCGGCAATATCAAGCGTTTCGGTTCCGGCAGGCTGCGTATCGCAACAGCGCCGGCACTTGGACTGGGGTTTATTGCTCGTGCCGTCAGGCGTTTTTCAGACGTCTGTCCTGGCGTCACCGTATCGGTGCGCACCAATAATTCCGCTACGCTGGAACAGCTTATCGCTTCGCAATTATGCGACCTGGCGCTGGCAGTCTACGCCAGCGGCGGAAACTCCAATGCGGTAAGCGTCGAAAAGCTGGCCGACATACGGGGCATGTGCGCGTTACCACCCGGCCATCGCCTGGCTGACCGCCCTGTTATCGAGGCAAGTGATTTCGAGGACGAGCCGTTCGTCTCGCTATCACTCCATGATGGCATGCGAGAGCGTGTCGACGCATTTTTCAATGACTTGCACGTCCGGCGCAGTATGCTGGTCGAAACCGAGTTTTTTGCAACCGTTTGTTGCATGGTGATGAGCGGCATAGGCCTGAGCGTGGTCAATCCCTTAGTGGCGAAAGACTTTGTCGCACAGGGCCTGATACTTAAGCCCCTTGCGCCTTCCATCCACTTTCCCGTCTATTTGCTCAGCCCCAGCCATCGGCCGGCAAGCATACTGGCGCAGCGGTTCGAGGACGTCGTGCGGGAGCTGCTGGCAGAAGACGTGAAGGAGTTCACGCCGCAGCCGCTAGTGAAAACCGACTGAGCGCAAGACCATCGATAGGTACTTTGCTGGCGCCATCGAGAATCAGCTCGGACACAGCCTGTCCTGATGCGGGTCCAAGTTGAAAACCGCTCGACGAAAAGCCGCAAGCATAAATCAGCTTGGAAGCCTCGGCACTGGCTCCCAGTATGGGCGCGTGATCCGGGGTATATCCTTCTATGCCAGACCAGGCCCGGTTGATCGAGACATGCTCCAGAAAGGGGAAGAGGTCGGTCACGATTTTCGCGCTGTTCGCCAAGCGGGAAAAGTCAAGCTCTGCATGGCCAGCATTGATGTCGACTCCGCAATTCAACTCGCCGCCGATCACGACGGTGCCGTTGTCATACTGCTTGAAGGACAGGCCCCGGCTTGTTGCTCCAACCACGGGTTTGATAAAGTGTGGCAACCGTTGGGTAACCATCAGCATCAGGCCGCCAGGCGTGACGGGCAGAAATTCGCCGATGGTTTGCGCAATGCCGCCCGACCAGGCACCGGCCGCCACCACCATGTATTCGGCTTCGAACGCGCCCTGGTTCGTCGTTGCCTGCCATTTTGACGCACCCTGGGTAACATTGCTGACGCGGCAGTTCTCGTGGACGACCGCGCCTTCGGCTTCGGCCGCACGCCGAAAGGCAGTCACAGCACGATAAGGCAGCGCAAAGCCGTCGCGCTCAACCCAGATGGCGCCGGTCACGTGTTCAGAAATGGCTGGCACCAATTCCCGGACAGTTTGTCTATCTACCAGGACCTCATGGTTAAAACCGTGAGCTGCAAGCAAGTCGACGCGGTCACGCAACGTTTGCACGTCGTCTTCGGTTTCGGCTACCTTGATTTGCCCCTGTCCAACAAACCCGCAATCGTCGCCGATGAGATCGTTCAATTCGTGCCACAGGTCGCAGGATGCCAACGTCAGTGGCATTTCTGCCAGTGGGCGGCCCAGCGTGCGCACCCCTCCTGCATTGACCCCCGACGCATGGCGACCGCAATAATCGGCTTCCAGGATGACTACGCGCAGGCCGCGTCGTGCAAGAAAGAATGCGCTGGCGCAACCATGAATTCCGCCGCCAACAATTACTACATCGAAAACATTCTTTTCCACTTTCCGAATCCTTTCATGGATAGGGCCGGGGTGCCAATCAGCAAGGTAGACCTATGACATTCACTTTACTGGCGTTCTGTCATTAAGGCGAATGATTAGATTTTTGTTTTCATACCAAATTGGTATGGAGATATGGCCTGATGCGCCGGGTACGTGACCGGCTTGTATGTGGCTGAATTCCTGATGCCCAGCGTCTTGGGCCGGTTCAGACTTAAGCGGCTTTCTTCAGCCCTCGGGGAGCGGGGTGGCTTATGCGTGTTGGCATTGCAATCAATGGCCGCCCAGTGATGCTGGCAAAGGCAGCCCTTCTGCACGCGCCAACTGTTCCATGGCGGTTTCCAGGACGGCGCGGGCATGGCCGGCGGCATGTTCCAGGTCGTTATGCAACTGGGCATCGTCTTCGTTGCGGGACGCGCATTGCGCACTGTAGCGCTCGAAGCTACCGACCATCAGAAGAAGCTCCGCCAAATGCTTCGGGCACTCGCAAGCCAAGCCGCTGCCAGCCGCTGTAATTGTAAAGAGCATGTCCTCATCGAAGCGAAGCGTCGGCACGGCGGGTTGCTGCGGCGCGGGCAACCGTTCTCCGGCAAGCGCCGAACGACATAACGACAGCAATTCACCGAGTTCGGCCGGGATACGCGCGGCCATGCATCCCTGTGCACGCAAAGCGCGGATTGTCGCGCTTGCACCAAAGCGGTAAAGAATGACAATGGCAGCGCCAGCATATGTGTTGCGGGCCGACATAATCAGCGGGAGCGCGTTGCCGTGAAGCTCCGAGAGTTCGATCAGCAGGACCTCGACGTTCGCATCCGTTGGCAGCGATGGCGCTTGTTCAAGCTGTGAGCAACTGCATTGGACAGCAATATCCAGTCCCTCGCGCCCGCTCGCGGCGATGCGCCTGGCAAGGCTGCCTCCAATTACTGCCACCCTGATCGGCCCCTCGGTCCGTTGTTTTTCAGCTGGTGTGCGGATCAACGCTTGCAACTGTTCGCCAGACAAGCCGGCAATTACGCCGATGGCATGGCCCTGATCCACCAACTGCTTCAGCAGCCCGAGCCTGCGGACCTGGTCAGCTGAATACAAGCGCTGGCCGCGTACCGAGCGTTGCGTGTCCGACAGCTTATAACGGCGCTCCCAGACGCGAAGGGTTTCGACGGAGAGTCCGGCCAGGCGGGCTGCAACCCCGCTCCGGTAGGCGATGGGGTTGTCTTCCGTCGCTTCCTCACGTTTTTTCATCTATCGTGCCTTTTCAATTGACCCGCATTTGAACCGCTAATTGCTGCATTATAGCGGTACAAAAGATGGACGAGGATGCGTTAAACGACTAAATTTGTACTCAAGCGGTTCACGTATCCCATCATTGGTCTGCGTGTTCCGTTACTCCGGATCGGACGGGGTTTATTCTTCAAATCACAGGAGTCAACAATGAAACGTATTCTGACTGGAATTTCTCTCGCCCTGGCGCTTGGCACCGTCCAAGCTGCTGACATCGTAGACACTGCGAAATCGGCTGGTTCATTCAACACATTGATCAGTGCAGTGCAGGCAGCCGGATTGGTCGACACCCTTAAAGGACCAGGCCCATTCACTGTCTTTGCACCGACTGATGACGCATTTGCCAAGATTCCGAAAGAAAAGCTCGACGCGCTACTTAAGGACAAGGCGGCGCTGACCAAGGTCCTGACCTATCACGTCGTGCCCGGCAAAGTCATGGCAAAGGATGTGAAGGCAGGTCCGGTAAAAACGGTCGAGGGCAGTTCGCTTTCCGTGACTGCCAATGGCGGGAAAGTGGCCGTGAACAACGCTAATGTTATCAAGGTGGACATTGCTGCGGATAACGGCGTCATTCACGTTATTGATACTGTTGTTATGCCAAAATAAGCAAGCCTCAACGCTGCAGCCGGCCCGCTCCCGAGCGGGCCCTTTCATTTGGCGATCGCGGTATTCACTGCACACGTACTGAAGGACTGTTTCAGTCTTTCAGTTGAACGGCATATGCTCAGTACCCGACCGGAATGTGTCTGTGTTTGAAGGGTAGGCAAGAAAGATCCAGGCAGGCGGGCCCGGGGGCGTCGCAATCAATGATCTGCGCGCAACGCTGGGCAAAGGCGGCGCGGAAATGGTTCTTGGCTTTCGCGCACAACAACCGCAGCTTGCCGGGATCAATGCCGTGCAAAGCATAGAAAGCCGGGTCGTCGGCGGCCACCACTCTTTCGGTAACGATCACGCGCAGTGAAGTCAGGCCTTCGATGCGCAGTACCGCGCTATTGCCACAACGACGTTCTACACCCGTCTGCATCGGACCGGTATTGAGGAAGGTGCCATCGGTCAAGCGTTCCACTATCGCCTGTACCGGCACGCCGTCGCCGAAATGCGGCCCGTTACGTGCGCCCAGCGTGGTTGCCAGCGTCTGCCCGACACCCGCTTCTCGTGCCGCTTGCACAGTAAGCGGATCGGCAAAACTCGCGAACAAGGTGGGTACGCCCGGGCGCGCGGCCATCAATGCTTGAAACAGCCCAGGGGTGTCGCCGCCACCGCCCGACAAGGGGTTGTCGCCAGAATCCGTTACTGCAATCAGGCCCGGCTTGGTGCTGGCCAATGCTGCAGCCACGGCTTCTTCGGGCGTGGGCAGGCGCATGCGAAAGTCCGCGGCAAGTGCATGGATACGGTCCATGACCTTGCGGGCCGCCGCCCGGGCCGCGAGGCCGTCCGGATCTCTGTGGGCGTCGCTGACGACGAAGACCGACGCGCCCGTCGCCGCCGTGTCGGAGTAGGGGAAGCCACCGAATACCGACACATCCAGTACCGGATCGACGGTGGCGTCGCGCGCTGCCTGTTCGAGTGCGTGCATGGGGCCGCCGGGAGCTGTGCGCATATTGATGCTGGGCAGGATGATGCCTTCATTGAGCAGTACGCGGCGCGTGCGCAACCCCTCGTTTACGCAACGCAGCAATCCGTCAAGCACTCGATCGGCTGCTTCATCCATGTCCACATGGGGATGCGTCCGGTACACCGTGGCAATGTCCAGCACATCGGCCCAATCCGGCGGCATATTGCCGTGAAGGTCGAAGCTGGCGCCCAGCGGTACGTCGGGCAGAAGTTCCCGCAGCATTCGGGCCACATCCAATTCCGGCGTCTCGCGCGTGGCCGTGATTGCGGCGCCATGCAGCGACAGATAGACGGCATCCCAGCCGCCTTGTGCCGCGCCGGCCAGCACGCCCTCCTTTATTTCCTGGGTGTACCGCTGGATGACGGCATCATCGATCGGTCCGGCTGGCAAGGCGGCCGCGCAGCGCAGCACCACGACTTCCCATTCCGGGTGGGTATCGGCGAAGCGCGCCACCGCACCGAGCTCGGTGGCTGTGCCGCGCATCGTATCCAGTGCGCGGGACCCGGTTTGCCATTCGTATTGCTCGAACTGGGCCATGCCCGCGGGAACCGGCCCGAAAGCGTTGCCTTCGAACCAGAGGCGGGCGACGGCTAAGCGTTTGCGCGTCATTGGATGCTGACCTTGATGTTCTTGAGTACGTCGCCGTAGCGCGCCTGCTCGGCTTTCAGATGCTTGGCCAATACATCGGCGGGGCCGCCGACCGGTACGGCGCCCAATGCACGGAATTTTTCCAGGGTGGCCGGTTCCTTTTCGAAGGCGTCGATCACCGCACTGATTTTATCGATGATGGGCTGAGGTGTGCCGGCCGGGGCGACGATGACGAACCAGGACGGAAGCAGGTAGCCGGGTACTGCTGCGCTTACGGGCTGCACGCCAGGCAGTACTTCGAGTTCGTCCTTGCTGGCTACGCCCAGGGCCACCAGCTTGCCTGCGCGGACGTTTTCCAGCGAGGTGGGGACGTTGTCGCCCGCCAGCTCGATATGACCGGCGAGCAAGTCGGCCGACGCCTGCGACGCACCCTTATAAGGTACGTGGGTGATGTCTACGCCGGCTAGCTGTTTCAGTAGCTCCAACTGGATGTGGCCGGTGCTGCCTACACCAGGCGAGCCCCAGTTGAGCTGGCCGGGATGCGCCTTGGCCCGCTCCAACAGATCGTGAATGTTCTTCAGGCCGGTGCGTGGGTTGGTCACGATGACGTTCGGCACATCGGCCACATACGACACCGCGGCGAAATCCTTGGCCGGGTCGAACGGCATTTTCGGATAAACGTGCGGATTGATAGCCAGCGGGCCGGGCGTACCCATGAGTAGCGTGTAGCCGTCGGGCTTGGCGCGCGCCACTTCCGCCGCGCCGATGTTGGCGCCGGCGCCCGGCTTGTTCTCGACGATGACGCTCTGTTTCAAACCCTTGGACATCCCGTCGGCCACCAGTCGGGCAAGCAGATCGGTGGTGCCGCCAGCGGCAAAGGGCACAATCAGTTGAATGGGTTTGGTCGGCCAATCGTTGGCCGCCGCGACGGGCAGTGCCGCCAACGAAAATGCGGCGGCCACGAACGGAAGGGTCAGGAGCCTGACGGCTTGGCGGCGCGCCGTGCGGCGGCCGGTATACGTTTGCTTTTGCATGATATGCATATCCTTGTGTAGTGGTCCTGCCGAAGAAAATAAAATGCCGAACAGCTAGGGCTGCGCATCCGCCTCGCGCACCAGGCTGCCATAAAGATCCGGCCGCCGGTCGCGCCGCGAGGGATACGCTATCCGGGCCTGGTCCACTTGCGTCCGGTCGATATCTGCCACCAGCAGCGCGTCGCTTGCCGTATCGGCACTTTGCAATACCGTTCCGTCGGGTGCCACGATAAGGCTGCCCCCGCCCATTTGCCAATCGCCTTCTTGTCCCACCTTGTTGGCTGCCGCCAGGTAGCAGCCGTTTTCGAACGCGCGCGTGCGCAGCATTTCCTGGAACATATGTACTCGCGAGGTTGCATAAGGCGCTATCAGCAGTTCGGCGCCGTTGACAGCCAGGCAGCGAGCTGTTTCTGGAAAACCCATGTCATAGCAAATGCCAATGCCTACACGCCAGTCGTCCAGGGAATAGGTATCGAAGCGTGTGCCATACCGGAAGTAGATCTTTTCCAGGCTGCGCACCCCGGCCGGATGCGTCTTGCGATATTTGAAGACGATATTGCCAGCCGGATTGATATGCATGGCAGTATCAAAGTACAGGCCGGCCTCGACTTTTTCATAGATAGTGGCCACTACCGCGATGCGATGGCGTTGCGCGGCCTCGCGCATGGTGGTGATGGTAGGACCGGAGTCGTGCTCGGCCAGCGCGAAGTATTTCGCGTCCTGGTATTGGGCGAAGAATATCGTATTGAAGAATTCCGGAAGTACTACCAGCCCGGCCCCTTGGCCGGCTGCCTGTTCAACGTAGGCAACCGCCTTGGCCAAATTATCCTGCAGGTTTTCACTGCTGCGCATTTGCACACATGCAATTCTCATGACTGTTTCCTTGGGATGGATAGGGCTGCTGTCCGGTTCATACCTGTACGGCCTGGAGTGATGTGGTGATCATACGATCTAGGTTCTGGTAATATGAATCATATGATCTACTTTTAACGCCGCCGAGTCAACCGGTAGGCGCATTAACCGACATGACTCACATTTTTCATCGCACGCCGCGCAGCCTTCCCCAACTTGCCCTGCGTGGCGAAGGCAGTTTCCTGATCGATACTGCCGGGCGGCGCTATTACGACGGTTCCGGCGGCGCGGCGGTGTCCTGCCTGGGGCATGCGCATCCCGAGGTCGTGGAAGCAGTGATCGCACAGATCCGCCAGCTTGAATACGCTCATACCAGCTTTTTTACGTCCGAGCCAGCCGAGCGGCTGGCGGACATCCTGGTTCAGCATTCGCCGCCTGGGCTGGGCCATGCCTATTTTCTGTCCAGTGGTTCCGAAGCCGTGGAGACCGCCTTGAAGATGGCACGTCAATACCACGTAGAGGCCGGCGAACCGGGTCGCCGCCATAACATCTCCCGCTTGCAGAGCTATCACGGCAATACCCTGGGTGCGTTGGCCATCGGCGGCCATCGTGGACGCCGGGCGCTATACCAGCCCTTGCTCCCGGAAAGCCACCATGTGTCGCCGTGCTTTGCCCTCCATTACCGCCAGGACGGCGAATCGGATGAGGCGTACGGAACCCGCCTGGCGGATGAACTGGATCAGACGATTCTGGCCTTGGGTCCCAAAACGGTCAGTGCCTTCATCGCCGAAACGGTTATCGGCGCTACCGCGGGCGCCGTCTGCGCCGTGCCCGGTTACTTCCCCAAGATCCGGGCGGTTTGCGACCGCCATGGCGTGCTGTTGATCCTGGACGAAGTCATGTCGGGAATGGGGCGTACTGGCTCCTATCACGCCTTCGAGCGCGAAGACGTGGTGCCTGATCTGCTGTGCCTGGCCAAAGGCCTGGGCGGCGGCTACCAGCCGATTGCCGCCGTCATGGCGCACGACAAGGTAGTCGATACGATAGTGGGTGGCTCGGGGGCGTTCCAGCATGGCCATACCTATGTCGGTCATCCAGTAGCGTGCGCCGCAGCGCTGGCCGTGCAGCACATCGTGGCGCGCGACGGGCTGGTCCAGCAGTCGGCGCAATTGGGTGAGTACTTGCAGTTGCGGTTGCGCGAGCGTTTCACGGACCATCCTCATGTGAGCGACATACGGGGTCGCGGCTTGTTCCAGGCGATCGAGCTGGTGGCGCGGCGCGGACCCGACTCAGCGTTCGAGCCTGCGCTGCAGCTTCATGCCCATATCAAACGGCAAGCTCTGGCGCGCGGCCTGTTGTGCTACCCCGGCGGCGGCACGATAGACGGCGAGCGCGGCGATCATGTTTTGCTGGCGCCGCCTTACCTGACGACGCGGGCGGAACTCGATGCCGCCGTCGATATCCTGGGCGCGGCCGTCGATGCCTCTATAGCTGGCGTGGCGACAGTACAATAGGCGTCCGCACCGGCGGCAACACAGGAGCATCGATGGACAAACGCACGGTCGACAAACTCATCGAAGAGCACTATTCCAGCCTGCCTCCCACCTTGCAGCGCGCTGCGCGCTTTGCCATCGACAATCCCAAGTCAATCGCCCTGAATTCCATGCGTGCGGTGGCGGCCGAGGCCGGTTTGCAGCCCAGCGCCATGCACCGGCTGGCGCGCCAACTGGGGTTCGATGGTTACGAAGCCTTGCGCAGCGTGTACCGTGATTGGCTGGCGCAAGGGGCGGGTACATTCGCCCAGCGAGCTACGGTTTTGCAGCAACGCGGTACGCGGGACAAGGCCGAGAGCCTGGTGCAGGAACTCGTCCACAGCGACTGCGGGAATCTGCAGTCCATGCTGGAGCCGACCACACTGGATGCGATCCGTTCAGCTTGCGATGTGCTGGCTTCGGCGCCACACATCTATGTGGCGGGTCTGCGCAGCCTGTTTCCCGCGGCATTCTATTTTAACTACGCCTGTAGCATGTTCCAGCACAACACGACGCTGCTGTCGGGAATCGCCGGTACCTTTGCTGACGACTTGCGCCGCGCCGGCCCGGACGACGCGCTGCTGGTGTTCAGCTATGAGCCTTATGCCCGCGATGCGGTGTCGGCATTGCGGTTTGCGCGCGAACGTGGCCTACGCATCGTCAGCATCACCGACAGCGTCTTATCACCAATCGCCGCCCAGGCCACCGCTCTGATCGTCGCGGCCAATGCCACGCCGTCGCTGTTCCCGTCAGTCGTGCCGGCGCTTTCGATTGCGCAAACGCTGGTTGCGCTATTGGTGGCCAGAGGTGGGCGGGCGAGCCTGCAGGAAATCGAAAAAAGCGAGGCGCAGCTGCGGGAATTTGCGGTTTACCTGAAGTGACAGTGAATCGCTGGGCGCCAGGCGGACAAGGTAAAGTTGCACGTCTGCCAGTTCTCCCCGGAGCTTTTCCATGCTTGCCACCTTGACGCCTTATTTTCCCGCCTGGACCCACGAATGGCTGGGTCTGATCTTTTTAACCCTCCAGTTGCTGACCATCATGCTCGTGGCCTGGCTTCTGCAACGCGGTCTGTGGCGAATTTTGCAGCGTGCGAGTCAGCGCTACGACCTGCCGGTTCATTTGATCAGGCCTACCGCATCTATTGCGCGCTGGATCATCATGACGGCCGCCGCATTGTTGGTGCTTGGCCGGTTGGGCGTTTCCGGAACGGTGTTGTGGACGGCCTTTACGGGTTTTTCGGCGGTAGCCGCCGTGGCTTTTTTCGCCGCCTGGAGCGTACTGTCGAATATCTTCTGCGCCATCCTGATCTTTACCACGCGCCCGTTTCGCCTGGGCGATCATGTGGAGATCCTGGATACAGCCGAGAAGCCGGGCGCCAGGGGTGAAGTTGTCGATATCAGTCTGCTGTATGTCACCTTGCGTGACAGCACGGAAGAGCATTCGGGCGCGCTCTTGCAGATACCCAATGCGCTCGTGTTCCAACGGATCGTGCGTCGTTGGAAAGGCGGGCCACCGCTTTAATCCGAAGGCGGCCGGAATTCCATCTTGCCCGAATAGGTCGGGAAGTCAGTGCGTGGATATAAGGTGTCGTTGATCGAGGCTTTTCGCTCTTTGAAAAGTGGCATTCGATCAACCCGCAGCACCTCGCATCTTCACCACCATGTCATAGAGCAACTGGGCGACGCGGCTGAGCGCTCGCCCACGCCGATGGATCAAACCAATTGTGCGGCTGACCACAGGATCCCTCAACGGCACGCTGACCAAGGCAGTGTGCCCGCGCGGTGGCATGGCCAGTTGCGGCACCACGCCGATTCCCAACCCTGCTTCAACCATGCTGACCAGCGCTGGCACATGCTGCACCTCACAAAACCATCGTGGCCGGTCCGGGCTATGCGCCAACGCCTGATCGATCAGGAAGCGGTTGCCGCTGCCCTGGGCCAGACTGATGTACTCGCACGACGCCAAGTCGCGCCAAGTCAGTCCGCGCCGCTTCGCCAGCGGATGATCGGTGGGCAGCGCCACCACGAAAGGTTCTTCCAGTAACGGCTGGAACTCAATGTCGGCGTCTTGTGTCCCGATATAGGTCAAGCCGAAATCCGCGTCGCCCCCAGCCACGGCCGTCAACGCCACCGAGGATGACTCGTCGATAAGGCGGATGCGGATGCGAGGATACTGCCGGTGAAATTCACGGATGACCGTTGGTAAAAAGTGCGCGACGGCTGATGGTACGCAGGCAATGGTCACCTGCCCGGACATCCGCTCGGCTATATCCTGGATGCCGATCAGCGCATCTTCCAATTCAATCAGCACATTGCGCGCGCGCGGCACGAACCCACGACCGATGGTGGTGAGTTCCACCTTCCGCGTAGTGCGCATAAATAGCTGGACGCCCAACGCTTTTTCCAGTTTGGCCACCCGACGGGATAGGGCGGACTGCGATAAGTGCAAAGCCTCGGAGGAGGCACGAAAGCTTCCCAGATCGGCAACAGTGAGGAATGCGCGCAAATCGGCTAGGTCGAATTTCATGCGTTTTAATCAATAATTCATCGAATATTTGCACTTTACTCCATATTCCAGCGTGGGCATCATTCACATTTCAATAGGCCGCTTCATGCGGATGACCAAAAAAACGGAGAGAGACAACAAATGCATGCGATCCAACGATTTCTGAAGCGGCGCGTTCTGACGGGCTTGACGATGGCATTCATCGTGATGCTCGGGTTGGGGCCGGCGACGGTGCCAGCAGCTGAGTGGACGCCCCAACGGCCCGTGCGCTTGCTGGTGCCTTATGGCCCTGGCGGCAGTTCGGACGTAATCGCGCGCGCGATGGCTGCGGAAATGTCGCGCACGCTGGGACAGCAGGTCATTGTCGAGAATAAGGGCGGCGGACAGGGCATCATCGCCACCATGGAAGTGGCAAGAGCTAAACCTGACGGCTATACATTGCTACTGGGCCACGTCGGCACGCTGGCCGTCAACCCGGCCATGGTTCCCAATCTTTCTTATGACCCACAGCGCGATTTCGCACCCATTGCGTTGCTCGCCAAGGTGCCGATGATCTTCGCGGTGGGCAAGAATGTACCCGGCACTAACTTAGCCTCGTTCGTGGCGCTGGCCAAATCCAAGCCTGGCGACCTGAACTATGGCTCGGCGGGAAATGGCAGCGCCGGCCACTTGGCATTTGAAATGCTCAAGATGGCCACCGGCATCGACGTAATGCATGTGCCCTACAGGGGCACGGGCGCTCAAACCACCGACTTGCTGGCAGGTAATATCGACGCCGCTTCGGCCGGCACGCCGGGCCTGCTGCCGCATGCGCAGGCAGGCAACGTACGCATCATTGCAGTGGGATCGGCGCGGCGGCTGCCTGTCCTCAACGATGTGCCCACCGTGGCGGAACAAGGTTACCCGGGCTTTGAAAGCTCGCAATGGTTTGGCCTGCTCGCTCCGGCCGGTACGCCTGCGCCGATTATTGACCGGTTGAAGAAGGATGCGCTGCTCGCACTTCGGTCGCAGGCGGTCAGTGAACGTCTGGCCCACGACTCCAGCGAACCCGTCGGCCTGGGACCGCGCGAATTCGCCGACTTTATTCAGACCGAAGGTGAGCGTTGGGGTGAAGTCGTACGTCGTGCCAATCTACGCACTCGATAAACGGCGATCACTTGTATCGACAGGTTTTTATTGCATATGGACACCACTATGAACGACAAGCCCTTTTTTTCTGAAGCTGAACTGTTGGACCTTGGCGCGCGTGCCTTCGCTGGGCTGGGCCTGCCCGCCGAAGACGCCGTAGACGTAGCACGCATCCTCGTGCAGGCAGACCTGTTCGGCCTGAGCACCCACGGGCTCAGTCGCATTGAATCCTATGGCGAACGCCTGCGGGTGGGCGGCATCAAGGCGCAGGCCCGTATCACTGTGCAAAGCCCCGCGCCTGCCCTGCGCCTGGTGGACGGCGACAATGGCGTTGGTCCGCTGGTTGGCATGCATGCTCTGCGTGCGGCCATGCAGGCTGCCAGGGAATGCGGAGTGGGCGTTGCCCTTGCCCGGCAAAGCAATCATTTCGGACCCGTGTCGCCTTATGGAATGATCGCGGCGCAGCACGGTTTTGCCAGCATCATCGGCAGCAATGCCACCACCACCATCGCTCCGTGGGGGGGCACCGACGAACGGCTGGGCAACAGCCCTCTAGGCTTCGGCGTGCCCAATCCAGATGGCCTACCGTTTTTGCTGGACATGGCGATGAGCGTTGTGGCGCGTGCCAAGATCCGCAACGCACTTAAACGTGGCGAGTCCATCCCCGACAACTGGGCTACTGACCGCGACGGCCGCAGCACGACCGATCCCGCCCTCGCGCTCGAAGGCTTCCTGCTGCCAATCGGGGGACACAAGGGTTACGGACTGGCACTTATGGTGGATATGTTGGCCGGATTGCTGTCGAACGCCGCGTACCTGACCCATGTGAAATCCTGGGTGGATGCGCCTGATGAACCACAGAATTTAGGGCATTTCTTCATTCTGATCGACACCGCGCGCTTGGGATCACCATCATGGCTTGCCGAACGCATGAACGATTTCGCCGCGATCCTGCATGCCAGCCCGGCTGCGGATGCTGATCGGCCTGTCATTGTGCCGGGCGAGATAGAGCTGGCAAACATGGCTCGCCAGCAGCGCGACGGAATCGCAGTCGACCCGGCCATAGTTACACTGCTGCAACGCTACGCCGCGCAGCTAGGCCAATGATCAACTGAACCTACGGATCCCCATGACCATCGACACCGCAATCATCAACGCTTTCACCCCCTGTGGACGGCTGCGCGCCTCCATCAACCTGGGTAACCCCATCCTTGCTGGACGCGATCCGGCCACCGGCGCGCCGGCAGGCGTCTCAGTCGACCTTGCGCGTGCCTTTGCCGAGCGGCTGGGTGTTGAACTGGAACTGGTTGTATGGGACAGCGCGGGCAAATCGGTTGATGCCGTGACGAAAGAGCAGGCGGATATCGGCTTTTTCGCCATCGACCCTCTGCGTGGCGCCGGTATCTCCTTTACTGACGCCTATGTACTGATCGAAGGTGCCTATCTGGTCCGCGATGCTTCTCCACTGCGCGAGCGTGACGCTGTAGATCGTGAGGGAATCCGCGTCATGGTCGGCAAGGGCAGTGCATACGACTTGCACCTGAGCCGGGAACTCAAGCATGCGCGAATCCTGCGGGCACCCACGTCTCCCGCAGTGGTCGATAGTTTTCTGGCCGAGAATGCCGATGTAGCGGCCGGGGTAAAGCAGCAATTGGAAGCCGACATGCGCCGCATCCAGGGTCTACGCATGCTGCCTGGCAGCTTCATGGAGATCCGACAAGCAATGGGCACACCAAAGGGGCGGGGCAGCGCCGCCGCTGCGCAACTCGGCCTTTTCGTGGAAGAAATGAAAGCCAACGGATTCGTGGCGCAGGCATTGCAGCGCCACGGCATCCAGGGCGCTGCAGTGGCGCCTTCGGCTTAACTGGTCGTCGACCGATTTCAATTTCGACGCTTACGGCCTGTCGGAGAATATCGCCGGATAACGCAGCGTAGGTGTCCAGTTGTTATGCCTGGTGGTTTGGGTGTACATTCTTAAATCATCAGGTTATTAAGTTATATCTAAAAGTAGTAAAAGGTCGGCGTAGACATCGCTGTCGGAACGCCTTTCACACGAGATACATCTTGACGAACACAGCGTCCCCAGCCCGGCAAACAGAATCCCCCCTATTTTCTGAAAGTGTGCAGCGCGGCAACATCATGCGCCTGACAGTGGCGCAGGCGCTGGCCGGAGCGAACTCGGTAGTGGTCTACGCCACCGGCGCCATCATCGGCAACATGCTGGCGCCCGACAAGACGCTGGCGACCTTGCCGATATCCATTTTTGTGGTTGGCATGGCTGCCTGTATCTTGCCGGCTGGCGCCATCGCACGTCGGTATGGCCGTCGCATGGCTTTTCTCGCGGGCGCCGGTTGCGGTGTTCTGGTGGGTGTATTGGCGGCGCTTGCGGTGATGATCGGCTCGTTCTGGCTGTTCTGCCTGGCCACCTTTTTTGGTGGGGCCTACGCCTCCGTCGTGCTCTCGTTCCGCTTTGCCGCCGCCGATGGTGTCAGTCCCGCTATGCGGCCGCGTGCACTGTCTTTCGTGATGGGCGGAGGAGTGGTCGCGGGTATTGTCGGGCCGCAGTTGGTGACCCACACCATGAATGTGTGGCCGGCACATATGTTTGCGGTCACCTTCATGGCCCAGGCGGCCGTCGCGGCGGTGTCGGCCCTTGTGCTCCTGGGTGTAAAGCTTCCGAGGCCCACGGCGGCGGAAGTCGCCGGAGGCAGGCCGCTAGGCGTCATCGTGCGCCAGCCACTCTTTATCACTGCGGTGATTTGTGGCGCGGTCTCGTACATGCTGATGAATTTCCTCATGACGGCTGCTCCACTGGCGATGCAAATGTCCGGCCACTCGCAGGAAAACTCCAATCTGGGCCTTCAGTGGCACGTGATCGCCATGTACGCACCCAGCTTCTTTACGGGTCGGCTCATCACGCGCTTCGGCGCCGGGCGAGTGGTGATTGCGGGCCTTGTGCTTACCGGCGCGTCTGCCGCCGCCGGCTTGACTGGCCTGGATGTCGCCCACTTCTGGCTCACCTTGATCCTGCTCGGCATTGGCTGGAACTTCGGTTTTGTGGGCGCTTCCGCGCTGGTGCTGGAGTGTCATCGTCCTGAAGAGAAAACGCGGGTGCAATCGTTCAACGACTTCATCGTTTTCGGCACGATGGCGGTGGGCTCGTTTGCGTCCGGCGGATTGCTGGCAGCCTACGGCTGGGACATGGTGCTTTGGGTCTCGTTCGTTCCGCTCGCGCTGGCCGTCGTCGTGCTGTCGGTGACCTCGGCAAGTAATAGGCGGGCCCCCGCGGTGCAGAACCGCCCTTGATGCGCTCGCCGCCGACCGGTAGTCCTGCGTGGACGTCACAGTACCGCGGCCGAACGTCGGGGCCGCCATCATTGCAGCGCGGCCGGCGACGATTTCTTGGCGAGCCTGGTCAAGCCTTTTTCGGCGCCGCCGTGCTGCCTCGGTAAACCACTTCAATCGGGAAGGACTGGAATGCTTCATAGTCCTTTCCTTCAAGCCTGGCCATGAGTTGCTCGGCGGCGGCGTGGCCGATTTCGATGATGGGGGTGCGAACACTGGTCAGGCCCGGCGTCTGGGTGGCGCCCAGATCGGTATTATCGATGCCGGTGATGGAGATGTCTCGAGGGATGCGTAGCCCCGCATTGCGACAGGCGACCATCCCGCCGACCGCAAAGATGTCATTGGTGGCTACCACTGCCGTCGGACGATTGGGCGCCGAGATCAACTTCATCATGCCTTCTCCTGCAGTGTCCAAGTGGATCGGCGCATATTGCACATGACGCGGATCGAGCGCCAGCCCCGCATCGGCCAGCGCCGCCCGCATACCTTCTCCACGCGCCATGCCGCGGTCGTTGCCCTGTAGGGGGGCGCTGAGCAAACCGATGTGCTGGTGGCCCAGCTCAACCAAATGGCGGGTGACCTGATAGGCCGCGGCATGATTATCGAACCCGACGCTGGGATGCCGCCGCAAAGGATCCACGCCCCAGGTCAGCACGTAGGGCCGTCCGTAATCATCCAGCAGGGAAAACAGGGCGGGATGGTGATCCAGGCCCACAAATACAAAGGCATCCACGCCATGCTGAACCAATTGCGCGGTCACCCGCAATTCGGCGTCCAGATCGTAATGGTGCTCGGCAAGCACAAGAGAATAGCCGCGCGCGCTTACGCGCTGGTGCACGGCGCTGGTAGTGCGCGCATACAGGGCATATTCGACGGAGGGCACGACAGCGCCGATCATGCGCGTGCGCTGACTGCGTAAAGACCGTGCGCCGCCGTGCGGAACGTAGCGCAGCTTGGCGGCCGCCGCACGTACGCGCGCCAGCGTCTCGGGGTCGACCGCATCGGGGCTGTTCAAGGCTCTGGACACGGTGGCGGTGGACACGCCCGCCAATTGCGCGACGTCTTTGGAGCTTGATCGAGATCGCGATGCAGCGGCTCGCTCGGGGTTGGAAGGCTTAGGCATTATGGTCAGTATAAAACGATGTACTGAAAACGATTACAAGCGGTAAAGGTGTCAATAGTAATCGGGGTATCTACCTAGAAATGATCATTGTTTAACTTGGATCAAGCTGATAAATTACCACCATGTAAACGTTTACATCATGCCTTCCCAGGATTCGATAACGAGTCCATTCTCCCGGGAACCGGCGCAGATCGTTGAGCGTACCGACAGTTCAGCCTCCGAAGAGAGGCACAAAACTACGCCGCCGGGGCGGCATTAACGTCAGGAGACATTATGAATAAAACGTCAAGCCACACCCACAACGGCGACAAGGTTGATTCGGCTTCCCGGCGCAGAGTGCTCAAGCAAGCCGCCTCGGCCAGCGCACTGGCCATGGCCGGGCCCGGTTTTTTAGCGCGGGCCTATGCACAGGGGGCCAGCGATCTTGGTCCTTACCAGTCGGCCAAGATAAATTGGCGCCAGGTGGAAGGCCAGCAGATCACTGTTGCCGTCATCCCCGCCAGCTATTTCGAAAACCTCATCTCCCTGGTGCCTCAGTTTGAGCAACTGACGGGTATAAAAGTGCGCATGGAAAAAGTGCCGCCTGGGCAGATCCGGCAAAAGGCCATGCTGGACCTGTCGTCGGGCACCGGAACCTACGCCACCCACGCCGCCGATCCCATGTACTACCCGTTGTACGTGGCTAATAAATGGGTCGATCCGCTGGATACCTATTTGAACAATCCTGCGCTTACGGACCCGGCCTGGTACGACTACAACGACATCCTGCAGGCCTGGCGCGAGGCGGATTCCGTGGACGGCAAGCCTTACGGAGTGCCGTATGACGGCGAAGTGACTGTGCAGGTCTATCGCAAAGATCTGTACGACGCCAAAGGCCTTAAACCGGCCGACACGTTCGAACAGTTGCTGTCCAATGCCGAAGCCTTGAACGACCCTGACAACAGGCAGTACGGTCTGGCCTTGCGCGGCTTTGCCGGGGCCGGACAGAATATGTATATTTACCCGTCCATTTTTCGTAGTTTTGGCGGCAAGTGGTTCAAGGGCGACAAGGTCGTGGTCAATTCGCCCGAGGCCATTAAAGCGCTCGAATGGTATGTGAATGCACTGTCCAAGTACGCACCGGCAGCCGTGCGCAACTGGAACTGGCCCGACATCGCTGACGCATTTTCGCAGGGCACGGTGGCATGCTATATCGATGCGCATTCGTCGGCTGCCGTCATCACCAACCCGCAGAAGTCCCGCGTTGTCGGCAAGGTCGCCTATGCGCGCTGGCCCAAAGGGCCGGACGGCAAGCGGGTAACCTCCATCTGGAACTGGGGTTTTCCCATCAATGCGGCGCTCAAGGACGACGCCAAGAAAGCGACGTGGTTGTTCATTGCCTGGGCCACGTCGGCCGAAACGCAGGCGCGTACGTCCTGGAAGTCCGGCAGCGCAACACCGCGTTCCGGCCTGAATCGCACTTCTTTATGGAAGGCGCCGGAGTTTGCCGAAGCGATGAAGGGAGCCGGGGAAAATTTCATTCCCGCAGCACTCGAGTCGCTGGAACATGATACCGATGTGGAGTGGCGTCCACGCGTTCCGCAGTGGCCTGCCATCGGCGACACCATGGCCGTGGCCATCCAGGCGGCACTGGTGGGCGAGCGCAGTCCCAAGGATGCTCTGGATCAGGCTCAGGCCCGTATTGACCAGATCATGAAGGCATGACCGGCTCATGAGTGTTTCTGCATCAGTGTCCGACACAGAGTCCGCCGGCAAGGCGAAGGGCGGCGCAAAGGCCATCGGCCGCTCGCTGGCCAGCCAGGAGCGCCGCTTCGCGCTGGTCTTGCTTGCGCCGGCGCTGCTCGTGCTGCTTTGCGCCACCACCATTCCTTTGGTCTATCTGGGGTGGAGCAGCCTGCAGCGCCTGGATCTGGCCATGCCCTATTTATCCGGCTTCACCGGCCTGGACAACTACATTCACATGGGCCAGGATCCGCGGTTCTGGAATTCGCTGCTGCTTACCGTGATTTACACGGCATCCACCGTATTCCTGCAGGTGACGCTAGGGCTCGCGCTGGCCCTGCTGGTGTTGCAGATTCCCAAAGGGCAGGGCCTGCTGCGCGTGGCGGCGATTCTGCCTATTGTGTTGGCGCCCGTGGTGGTCGGCCTGTTCTGGCGCACGCTGGTGCTGGCACCCGATGTCGGACTGGTGGATCTGGTGACGCGCTGGCTGGGGCTGGGTAGCTACAACTGGCTGGGCGATCCGCAACTGGCGTTGATTTCCGTTATTGCCATTCACACGTGGCAATGGACGCCTTTCGCATTTCTGGTGTTGCTTGCCACGCTTTCCACGCTCCCTCCCGACATCTACGAGGCGGCACGCCTTGATCGCGCCGGGGCCTGGCAACGCTTTTATTACATTACCTTGCCACTTATTCGTCCGGCCCTGGTGATGGTGATGATCCTGCGAATGGTGACGGCGCTTTCGGCTTTCGCGGCTATCTTTGCGGCCACCGGCGGCGGGCCCGGTTCATCAACCGAAATCCTGAATCTGTACGCGTATCGCACATCGTTCTCGGAATTGAACATCGGCTACGGATCATCGCTGGCTGTCGTCCTGCTTGTGCTGACGCTCATCATTGCATGGATCATATTCCGTCTGCGGAGGCCCGAATGACCTTAATGTCCATTACCGTTGGGGCGGCGATCAGGAAGGCGCTGTTGTGGCTGCTGGCGGCATGTTTGCTGTCTGTGTGGGTATTTCCGGTGCTGTGGGGATTGCTTACGTCTTTCAAGACGGAACGCGATGTCTTGGCCTACCCGCCGTTGATCGTATTCGAGCCGACGCTCAGCAATTACTACGAAGTCATTTTCGGTTCATCGTCCATTTTGCCCAATCTGTGGTCCAGCACGATCATTTCTGTGTCGACCACCGTGCTGACCATGTTGTTTGCGGTTCCCGCCGCCTACGCAATGGCCAGGCTTCGGTATCCCGCCAAGCGAGGCAGCGGCTTCTATGTGCTGGCCACGCAGATGCTGCCGCCCGTGGGACTAATTATTCCGTTCTACCTGGTGCTCCAGAAGATAGGTGGGCTGGATACCTACAGCGGCATCACTGCCATTTATCTGACGTTCTCGTTGCCCTTCGCGATCTGGCTGATGGTGTCGTATTTCGAGGATATCCCATTCGAAATGGAAGAGGCCGCGCTGCTCGACAGGGCAGGACGCTTTCGCACCTTGTGGTATGTGATCCTGCCGCAGGTGCGTGGCGGCATTGCCGTAACCACGGTCTTCGTATTCCTGAATGCGTGGAACGAATTCTTGTTTGCTGTGGTGCTTACCGGCAACAACGTTCGGCCCGTCACCGTGGCCATGTTCAATTTCATCTCGGTCGAGCAGACCCAGTGGGCCCGGCTTGCGGCCGGTGCCATGCTGGCCATGGCGCCCGTCATTATCGTGGGCCTCGTCGCTCAACGCCATATCGTTAAAGGACTTACCGTGGGCGCAGTCAAAGGAGGGGGTCGTCGATGAGCCAGCCCGGATCAGTAAAACTGGAAAACATCGTCAAGCGCCATGGCAGCTTCACCGCGCTGCATGGCATTGATTTGGAAATCAATCCAGGCGAATTCTTTGCATTCCTGGGGCCGTCGGGTTCGGGAAAGACCACGACCTTGCGCATTCTGGCCGGCCTTGAGCCGGTGAATGACGGAAGGGTATTGCTTGATGATGTCGATGTCACCCATGCGCAGCCGGGCGAGCGCGATGTCGCCATGGTTTTCCAGAGCTATGCCTTGTATCCGCACATGACGGTGGCCGAAAACATTGCCTTCCCGCTCAAGATGATAAGGACGCCCGCGTCCACCATCGAAAGCAGTGTGAAAGAGGCCGCCGCCAAAGTGGGCATCGAACATCTTTTGGCCCGCCGGCCCGGCCAGTTGTCCGGCGGCCAGCAGCAGCGTTGCGCCCTGGCGCGCGCCATCGTGCGCAAGCCTCGGCTGTTTCTGCTTGATGAGCCCTTGTCCAATCTGGATGCCAAGCTAAGGGTGGAAACGCGCGCTGAATTGCGTCGCCTGCAACGATCGTTGGGCGTCACCACCGTATACGTCACCCACGACCAGGAAGAAGCCATGACCGTGGCCGATAGACTGGCCGTGTTCATGGAAGGGCGTATCGTGCAGGTGGGCACGCCCAAGGAAGTATTCCTGCGTCCGGCCAACGCCGTCGTGGCGGCTTTCATCGGTACACCGCCCATGAACTTGATGCCGGCCACCTTGGCCGATGGCCAGGTCAGCCTCGAAGGCGCCAGCCTGCCCATAAGCGGGGTCCAGGTCCAGGGCACGCGCGACGTCACCCTGGGCGTGCGGCCCGGCGATCTTCGTATCGCGGATCCGGTCCAGCGTGACCCGGTCACGCCCGATCAGGGCGCTCCTGCCAGGGGCATTCCAGCCCGCGTGGAGTTCGTGGAAGATCTGGGCGACAGCGTCATTGCCATCCTTACCGTGGGAAGCCAGCACATCAAGATGCGTCTTGACCAGCATGCCGACCTGCAGGAAGGGCAGCAGGTGTTCCTGACGTTTGCTCCTACCGCGGCACACCTATTCGACCGGCAAACCGGCGAGCGGCTGCCGTCCGCCTGAACCAAGCCCCAGCCCTGAATCACATCGAAAAACACGCCATGAACCAAAACGACATACGCAAGCCCAATATCGTGCTCATCCTGAACGATGACATGGGTTATTCCGACATAGGTTGCTACGGCGGCGAAATCCAGACCCCCAACCTGGATCGGCTGGCCGCGAACGGACTGCGGTTCACGCAGTTCTACAACACCGCGCGTTGCAGCCCCTCGCGGGCATCGCTGCTAACGGGCCTGCATCCTCACCAGACCGGTGTGGGTGTGCTGACCTACGACATGGGCCCGGAAGGCTATGCCGGAAACCTGGGCAAGAACTGCGTGACCATTCCGCAGGCTCTAAAGGCCAGTCAGTACAAAACCTACATGAGCGGCAAATGGCATGTGGCCAGCAGCCTTACGGAGCCTACCGACACCTGGCCGTTGCAGCGCGGGTTCGATGAGTTTTTCGGCACCATTATTGGCGCCGGAAGCTTCTACGACCCCAACACCTTGACGCGAGGCAATGAAAACATCGAGCACGAAGCCCGGGACAACAAGGACTTCTTTTATACCGACGCCATCAGTGATCAGGCCGCAACCTATATTCGCGAGCATGCTGGCCAGCACCCGGATCAGCCGTTCTTCGAATACGTCGCGTACACGGCCCCGCATTGGCCCCTGCACGCGCACGACGAAGACATCGCCAAGTACAAAGGCCGTTTTGACAAGGGTTGGGACGCCTTGCGTGCCGAAAGACTCAAGCGCCTGGTCAGTGAAGGCTTACTCAAGCCTGAGTGGGCGCTGTCCGACCGGGACCCAAGCCAGCCCGCCTGGACAGAAGCACAAGAGAAGGCCTGGCTGCTGCGTTGCATGGAAGTCTACGCGGCGCAGGTCGATCGCATGGACCAGGGAATAGGACGCATCATCACCGCGCTCGAAGAAACCGGCCAACTCGACAACACCCT
>LNAP01000018.1_pt1 | contig 144483 bp, 138 predicted proteins | sample 602601 | NCBI WGS metagenome assembly LNAP01 (sample SAMN02440304, study PRJNA202911) | soil metagenome | biome: Subtropical and temperate rainforests or woodlands; isolation source: soil samples (1 kg each in a 20% v/v slurry with milli Q water) were... ...
AAGCCGTAAAGAACTGCGGGCATACGTGAAAGAAAAGAGCATTCAGGATCGCGTGGAGATCCCGGAAGACGGCGAGACCGTCAAGTTCTAAACGGGTCGCAGGCCGCCTGAAAACCGCAGGCGGCCTGAATGAATATGTTGCCTTGAGCCAGTCCGCGCTGTCCCAACATCTGGCCAAAATGCGTGAAGAAGGTTTGGTTACATTCAGGCGCTCTCAAAGAAATCTTCTGCCCATGACCTTTATCGGGAATTACACTCTATGTCTCTGAAACCGCTTTCCCCCTTAGGCGTCCGTGAACACCTGGACCAAGGAGCCCTACTCGTAGACATCCGCTCCGCGGATGAGTATGCCCGTGAACACATTGCACACGCTCGCCATATTCCAATGGAGCAATTGGCCGACGGCTCAGCTAACCTCCAGAACGCGAAGGCCGTCATCTTCCATTGCCGCTCAGGCAACCGCACAAAAATGAGCGCACAAATGCTAAGCGCCTACGTCACCGGAGAGGCCTATGTGCTTGAAGGCGGCCTGGATGCCTGGAAGAAGGCTCGGCTGCCGGTCACAACCGATGCCTCACAGCCGCTGGAGTTGCAGCGGCAAGTCCAGATCGCCGCAGGCTCAATGATTGTGCTCGGCACAGCATTAGGGCTCACCATCTCGCCGTGGTTCTTCATGCTCTCTGGCTTTGTCGGTGCGGGACTGGTGTTTGCGGGAGTCTCAGGCTTTTGCGGGCTCGCCCGCTTACTCATGAAAATGCCGTGGAATCAAAGCTCCGTTACCCCGCGGTAGATAATAGCGGCAACCAAGGCCAAACGATTCGTCCCTTGGCTGCAGCTCAAACCCGCTAACTTGTTTCAGAAAACAAAATTGGAGTTTTCATAAGTTATATCCTTCAAGTCGATTTCCCCTATACCGGCCCTTGGAGTCATCAAATGACGGAAGCGATGCACACGGCTCGCCTCAAGGATTTCGGAATCCCTCATGTGAACGGAAAGATATTTGAAGTGAACGAATCGCTATCGCAGATCACTCGTGGCCCTGTTTGAAACTAACTGTCAGCAAGCGGTGCCGCAGTATTCCGTTGCCGGCACTCCCGCCGTCTTCGAGAAGCGCCCAGGAAGTCGTCCCCTCCGATTGGCGCGGGGGCGGCCAGCGTGGATAGCACAATATCCTTGTTCTTCGTTGTCTGGAGCCAGAGTCCTTCGCCTTAAAGAAACCCTCGCCGTCGATGATGAGACGGTCAACGTCGAGATAAGCGTCTGAGTTTTCGAGTCAAGGCCGACGAATGCTTGTTGGTTCAAGGCAAGAACGGCAGTGGTAAAACCAGCCTGTTGCGCATTTTGGTCGGGGCGACAAGATTCGAACTTGCGACTCCTACGTCCCGAACGTAGTACTCTACCAGGCTGAGCTACGCCCCGACTTGCTTATTTCACTGAAGAACTCAGCGATCGCGATCGACCGCGAATGAGCAAAATTCTAGCAAAGATTCAAGGTACACGGAATCGGGATAATCGCTTAATGCGTCTTTGGCGAGTTGCGCTTCGGCAACGGCCGCCTGCCGGGTAAATTCAAGGGCGTCGGTGTCGTGAATGGCGCGCGCGACCGCTTCAAAATCGGCTTCGCCGGTTTTAATCGCTTCCTTGATCAGGTTCTTTTGCGTATCCGTGCCCACTTCCATGACCCGAATCAGGGGCATGGTGGGTTTGCCTTCGCGCAAATCATCGCCCACGTTCTTGCCCAAGGCAGAAACGTCGCCGCTGTAATCGAGCACGTCGTCGATCAGTTGAAAGGCCGTGCCGACATGGCGGCCATAGGCCGCCGCCGCGTCTTGCTGCTCGGGGCTGCCCCCTGCCACGACGGCGCCGACATGAGCGGCCGCTTCAAACAGCTTGGCCGTTTTATAGCGCACGACCTGCAAGTAACGATCCAGAGAAACGTCGGGATCGTGCACGTTCAATAACTGCAGGACCTCGCCTTCGGCGATAACGGTCGTGGCGCCCGACAAGATCGTCATGGCCACCATGGACTGGGATTCGACCATCATCTCGAACGAGCGCGAATACAAGTAATCGCCCACCAAGACGCTGGCGGCATTGCCGTAAACGGCGTTGGCCGTGCTGCGGCCGCGGCGCAGGTCGGACTCGTCGACCACGTCGTCATGCAACAGCGTGGCGGTGTGAATGAACTCCACCACGCCGGCCAGCAAGTGGTGATTGCCGCCGCGATAACCCAAGGCCTTGGCCACCAGCAATAACGTCGCGGGGCGCATGCGCTTGCCACCCGCTCCGACGATGTATTCTCCGATAGTACGGATCAAGACGACTTCAGAGTTCAAACGCGCACGAATAACAGCGTCGAGCGCGTTCATGTCATCAGTAATGGGGGCAATTAACTCGGCGAGATTCAAGTGGAAGTCCGGGTTGAAAGTAGGCCGTTAGGCTGGGTACACAGGCCGCAAAACCAGTGCGGATCAGGGTAATGATTATACGGTCTCATTCTTCAGGAAGCGAACCGAAGGCCGGCAATGAACAACGAACCGCCGAAAAATAGCGATAATAGCGCTTGCCCCCTGCCCTGTTTACACTGGAGAAGAATGTGAGTTCCACCGACCTGACCACGCTTATCAGCCGCGCCGAACGCGTGTTGGCGCAACTCGAAGCGTGGCTGCCCCCGGCGCCGCCCGATACCGACTGGTCTGCCCATGCTTTCCGGTGGCGCAAGCGCGGGGCGCGAGGCTGGCTCGACGCGGTGCAAAATATTTCGCATATTGCGGTGGAAGACTTGCAGCATATCGATCGTCAAAAATCCATCATCGAGCGCAATACCCGCAACTTCCTTCACAAGAAACCGGCCAATAACGTCTTGATGACCGGGGCGCGCGGCACAGGCAAAAGCTCGCTGGTCAAAGCCATGCTGGCGGCCTACGGCGGCCAGGGCCTGCGCCTTATCGAGGTCGACAAGGCCGACATGGGCGATCTGGGCGATATCGTCGACCAAGTCAGCATACGGCCCGAACGTTTTATTATCTTTTGCGATGACTTGTCGTTTGAAGAAGGCGAGCCCGGCTACAAAGCGCTTAAATCGGTGCTGGACGGGTCGGTCAGCGCCTCGGGCGACAACGTCCTGATCTACGCGACCTCGAATCGGCGCCACCTGATGCCGGAATACATGAGCGAAAACCTGAGCGCCCAGCATCAGTCCGACGGCGAAATTCACCCCGGCGAAACGGTGGAAGAAAAAATCTCGCTGTCGGAACGCTTTGGCCTGTGGCTGTCGTTCTACCCCTTCAAGCAAGACGACTATCTGGACATCGTGTATTACTGGTTGAAAGAGCACGGCTGCTCGGCCGCCGATATCGAGGCGTCGCGCACCGAGGCGCTGCAGTGGGCGCTTGAGCGCGGGTCCCGCTCGGGCCGCGTGGCGCGCCAGTTTGCACGCGACTGGGCGGCTCGCTATGTCTGAGCCCATCAACGTCACACCCTCGAATCCGCCCAAGCCCACCATTCATGTTGCAGCGGGACTGCTTTTACGTGCCGACGGCGCGCTATTGCTGGCCGAGCGTCCTGGCGACAAGCCCTGGCCGGGTTGGTGGGAATTGCCAGGCGGCAAAATAGAGAGCGGTGAAAGCGTGCTGGACGCCCTTGGACGGGAACTGAAAGAAGAGCTTGATATCGACGTTACCGCCGCCACACCGTGGGTAACCTATGTTCACGAGTACCCCAAAAACATCGTGCGCCTGTCGTTCTGCCGCGTTACCGGCTGGCACGGCACGCCCACCGGCATCGAAGGCCAAACCCTCGCCTGGGTCGATCCGCACCAGGCGATTCCTGTCGGCCCCCTGTTGCCGGCTACTGAGCCGCCCTTGCGCTGGCTGCGGCTGCCCGACCAATACCTGCTGACCTCCATTGGCGCCGGCGCCAATTTGCCGCACTTTCTGAACCAGTTGGCGGCAGCGCTAGACAGCGGGATCAAGCTGGTGCAGTTTCGCGAACCCGACTGGGCGCAACAGGCCGATGCATCCGAAGTGTATGCGGCCTTCAAGCAGGTCTTGCAGTTATGCCGCGCGCGCGCCGCGCAATGCCTGGTCAATAGCGTGCACCCCAAAGCCTGGTGGGATGAAGCGGACGGCGTCCATTTACGCGCTGGCGATGCCGCGGCCCTTGAGCCCATCGCCATCAAAGAAACACGGCAGGTCAGCGAAACGCCGAACGTGCTGGATGCCCCCCCCGTACGCCCTGCCGCACCGCAGGCGCGACGCCTGACCGGCGTTTCCGCGCATAGCGCAGAGGACCTTATCCGGGCACAACAGATCAACGCCGATTTTGCCGTGCTGGGTCATGTTCTTGAAACCCCGTCGCACCCTGGCCAAACGCCTCTGGGCTGGGAAGAATTTGCCCGGCTCGCGCTGGATGCCGGACTGCCCGTCTTTGCGATTGGCGGGCAATCGGCCGATACGCTAGACCTGGCTAAGCGACATGGCGCGCACGGCATTGCGGGCATACGCCATTTGCTCGCCAAAAACTAAACCCCGTCGGTACGCTACGGCCGCCCGGTCGGTGATGCGGTCGGAGCCTGCGGTGTCTGGACCGGCTCCACAGGCTGACCGGCCTGCCAGCCGCCGCCCAGGGCGGCAATAAGCTGCACGCTGGCCACCAGGCGATCGGCCATCAACGAAATCGCGGCCCGCTCCGTGCTCAGGGCCGTGGTTTCGACCTGAACCACGCTCAGGTAGTCGATCAGCCCGGCCTCATACTGGTTTTGCGTCAGGCGCAACGACTCGCGCGCCGAGGCCAGCGCGCGTCCCTGGGTCGTCTGCTCTTCCCCCAGAACCCGCAACAGCACCAGATAATCCTCCACCTCGCGCAATGCGGTCAGCACCGTCAAGCGATATTCGGCCACTTGCGCATCGTACGCGGCACGCGCCTGGTCCACCTGCGCGCGGCGGGCGCCGCCATCGAAAACCGTCAAGGCCAGCGCTGGCCCTAATGACCAAAAGTTATACGGCGCGGTCAGCCATTGCGCCCACTGTCCGCTGCGAAAGCCCCCTTGAGCACTCAGTGTCAGGTCGGGAAACCAGGCCGCCTGCGCCACGCCGATCTGCGCATTCGCGGCGGTCGTGCGGCGCTCTGAGGCGGCCACATCGGGCCGGCGCTCCAGCAACTGCGAAGGCAAGGCAAGCGGAATAGGCGGAACCTCGCCAACCGTTTGCCTCGTGGCCAGGTCAAAGCCGGATGGCGCCTGGCCCATCAAAACGGCGATGGCATGTTCGAACTGGGCACGCTGCCAGTCCAGCGCCAACAACTGGGTACGCGTGTTTTCCAATTGCGTTCGCGACACGGCGACGTCGGCCTGAGCCGCGACACCAGCCGCGAAACGATTCTGCGTCATGCTCAGCGAACGCTCATACGCCGCTACGGTTTCCTGCAGCAAACGCTTCTCGGCATCCAGCGCCCGCAAGCGAAAATAGGTTTGCGCCAAGGTGGACTGCATGCTCAGCCGCGTGCTGGCGATGTCGGCGGCGCTGGCCTGCAAATTGGCCTGGCTCGCTTCGACCGTGCGCCGCACCCGCCCCCATACATCGGGTTCCCAACTGACGCTGCCGCTCAGAGAAAATTGATTGCTTGGGTTGTTCGAGCCGCCTCCCAGCTGTATGCCACTTGAACTGCCCGAACCCGCGCCCGAGCGCGTCGCCGATGCCGCCGTACTGATATTGGGGAAGAAACCTGATTGCGCCGAGTTGACGGTAGCCTGGGCCTGGCGATATTGCGCCTCGGCCTGCGCAACGCTCAAATTCGACGCCTGCAGAGCGTCCATCAATTGATTCAAGGTTGCGTCGTCAAACAAGCGCCACCAATCGCCCCGGATCCGGTCGTCGCCCGGCTGGGCAATCGTCCAGCCCTGCACCTCTTTATAGGTCTGACCGACGGCTACGACGGGCTTTTCATAGTCCGGACCGACTGCGCATGCGCTCAGCGCACCCACCACGGCCAACACGCCCAGCGCCCTGCCGGGGCGCAAATACCTAAGAAACAAACGGCTCAGTAATGCATTCATAGTTCTTTTCTAGTCAGGGCTCGTACCCGCCTGTGCCTGGCCGTGTTGCATCGACACGCGCCGACGCTGGGCCCACAGACGGAAGCGATCCAGGTACAAATAAACCACCGGGGTAGTGTAAAGGGTCAACACCTGGCTCAGAATCAGGCCGCCGACGATGGTCAGCCCTAATGGCCGGCGCATTTCCACGCCGGCGCCCGTCGCCAAAACCAGGGGCAAGGCGCCGAACAGCGCCGAGAACGTCGTCATCATGATGGGCCGAAAACGGATAAGGCAGGCCTCGTAGATCGCATCGCGCGACGAAAGATTGCGCACCCTTTCAGCTTGCAGGGCAAAGTCGACCATCATGATGGCGTTCTTTTTAACAATGCCAATCAATAAAAATACGCCAATCAGGGCGATCACCGTGAACTGATCCCCGGCCACGATCAGCGCCAATAAGGCCCCAATGCCCGCCGAGGGCAAAGTCGACAAAATCGTAATGGGATGAACATAGCTTTCATACAAAATGCCCAGCACGATATACATGGTGACCAATGCCGCCAAAATCAGCCAGGGCTGCTGCGCCAGGGTTTGCTGCAGCGCTTGCGCCGTTCCTTCGAAACCCGCCTGAATCTGCTGTGTCGGCAGTCCGGTGCGTGCGACGGCATCTTCGATTGCGCGGGTGGCTTGCTCCAGCGACACGCCGGGGGCCAGGCTGAACGAGACCGTCTCGGCGGCAAACAAACCCATATGCGATACGCTGAGTGGCGCATTACCGACCTCGAAGCGGGTAAAGGCCGACAGGGGAACCCGGTTGCCGCTGGCCGTGACCACCTGCACCTGCTCCAGCGACTGCGCGTCTTGCGCATAGCGCGGATCAACGCCCATGACCACGCGATACTGATTAAGCGGACCGTAGATGACCGACACCTGGCGCTGGCTGAACGAGTTATTCAAGGTCGAGGCAATCAGCGACATACTGACGCCCAGACGCGTGGCGGCATCGCGATCGATAACCAGCTCGACGCGCCGCCCTTTGTCTTCGATATTGCTGTCGACGTCAACCAGCTCCGGCAAACCGGCCAAGGCGACCTGCACTCGCGGCAACCAGGTTTTCAAAACGTTAAGGTCGCTGCCCATCAGGGTGTAATCGTACGAGGCCGAGCCCTGGCCGCCGCCCATGCGAATATCTTGCTGTGGAACCAGGAACAAGCGCGCCCCGGGGACATCCTGGAATTTATTGCGCAAGCGGTTAACGACTTCGTTGGCGCTAACGCCGCGCTCATCGAGCGGTTTAAGCTGAATTTGCATAAAACTGGAGTTGCTGCCGCCCCGGCCCCGCGCATACCCCGTCACGCTGTCAATCGCCGGGTCTTGCAGCAGCACTTCCCGCAAGGCCTCCAGCTTGGGCTGCATCGACAGAAACGACGTGCCCTGGTCTACCCGAAAAAAGCCCAGGACCTGCCCGGTGTCTTGCTCAGGGAAAAACCCTTTCGGCACCACCGTATACAAGTAGACATTAAGCCCTATGGTGGTCAGCAGCAACAGCAAGACAATGCGGCTGTGGTCCAGCGCCCAGGCCAATGACCGCTTGTAACCGCGCCACAACAAATCGCCCAGGGCCTGCGCGCGCCGCACCAGCACGCCAGGGGAGCGCGCCCGCACTTTACGCACGCGCAACAGGCGCGAACACATCATCGGCGTCAGTATGAGCGACAAGACCAGGGAAATCAGAATGGCGGCCGACAAGGTGATGGCGAATTCCTGGAACAGTCGCCCGACAACGCCCCCCATGAGCAAGATCGGAATAAAGACGGCGACCAGCGAAAGGCTCATGGCCACCACGGTAAAGCCGACCTCTTTGACGCCCCGCAATGCGGCCCGCATGGGGGACGCCCCGCGCTCCAGGTGGCGCATGATGTTTTCCAGCACAACGATGGCGTCATCGACGACGAACCCTGTGGCGACGATAAGCGCCATGAGCGAAATGGTATTCAGGGTGAAACCGAACATCAGCATCATGCTGAAGGTGGTAATCAGGGATGCGGGCACCACAATACTGGGAATCAGCGCGGCCCGTACATTGCGCAAGAACAGCAGCACGACCAGCACCACCAGCAGTACGGCAATCACCAGCGTGATTTCGGCTTCGTGCAATGAAGCACGGATGCTGGGCGTACGGTCTTGGGCCACGGTTAAATTGACCTGGGCCGGCACCATGGCCTGGAACATCGGCATGCGTTCGTAAATGGCATCGACCGTTTCAATAATATTGGCGTCGGGCTGGCGCCGCACCAGCAGCAGCACCGCCCGCTTATCGTTCAGAAAGCCAAAATTAAAAACGTCTTCGACCGAATCTTCGACCTGGGCGATATCTTGCAGGCGCACCGGCGCACCGTCCCGCCAGGCGACAATCAGCGGCCGATACTGGGCCGCCGTACTTAACTGGCTGCCCGAGTTGATCTGCCAATGATAGGCATCGTTTTCAACCATGCCGTTAGGCCGCATGGTATTGGCGTTGCTCAGTGCCGTGCGCACCTCGTCCAGCGCCACGCCGGCACTGGTCAGGGCTTGCGGGTTTAGACTGATGCGAATCGCGGGCAATGAGCTGCCCCCCACTTCGACTTCGCCCACGCCCGATACCTGCGCCAGCTTTTGAGCAATCACGGTCGACGCCAGATCGTAAAGCTGTCCTTGGCCCACCGTGTCGGACGTCAGCGCCAACACCACTATCGGCACCGACGCCGGATTGACCTTGTTATAGGTCGGGTTGCTGCGCAGGCTGGACGGCAGCGAGGAGCGCGCCGCGTTGATCGCCGCCTGCACATCGCGCGCCGCGCTATTGATATCCCGGCCAAAATCAAACGTCAGCGTAATGCGCGTCGACCCCTCCGAGCTGCGCGAGCGCATTTCCGTGATGCCCGCAATGGTGCCCAGGGCTTGTTCCAGCGGCGTCGCCACACTGGACGCCATGGTTTCAGGGCTGGCCCCGGCCATGCTGGCCGACACCTGTATGGTCGCCAGGTCCACCTGCGGCAAAGGAGAAACCGGCAGCAGGCGAAAAGCCAGCAAGCCGCTCAGCACTAACGCCAGACACAACAAGGTCGTTGCCACCGGCCTCATGATGAAGAGCGCGAAAAACCTCATGACAATGCCTGGCCCTTGACCGTGCCGTCATCTGCCTTTCCGGCGAAACGACGCGACAGGCGGTCAAACATCAAGTAAATGACCGGGGTCGTAAACAGGGTCAGGACCTGACTGCACAAGAGCCCGCCCACCATGACCAGCCCCAGCGGCTGGCGCAGTTCCGATCCGGCGCCCGTGGCCAGCATCAGCGGTATGGCACTGAACAACGCCGCCAGGGTGGTCATCAAGATCGGCCGAAACCGCAGCAAGGCGGCTTCGTGGATGGCCTCGCGCGGCGACAGGCCCCGCTGCCGCTCGGCGTCGAGCGCAAAGTCGATCATCATGATGGCGTTCTTTTTAACGATGCCGATCAATAAAATAATGCCGATCACGCCGATCATGTCGAGCTCGGAGCCCGACAACAACAAGGCCAGCAACGCGCCAATGGCGGCCGACGGCAGCGTGGACAGAATAGTGACGGGGTGGATATAGCTTTCGTACAGGATGCCAAGAACAATGTACATCGCGGCAATCGCAGCCAGCATCAGCCACAGGGTGCTGTCCAGCGATGCCTGGAAGGCCTGGGCCGCACCCTGGAAACGCGTTTCAATTGAACCGGGCATCTGAAGCGCTTGCTCGGCCAGCCGGATGGCGTCGACCGCATCCGACAGCGCGACTCCCGGCGCCAGATTGAACGACAATGTGGCGGCCGGAAACTGACCTATGCGCTCGATGGAAAGCAGTGTGCTGGACTGGCTCATCGTGGCCAAGCTGGTCAGCGGCACGGGCGTTCCCGATGTCGTCGGCACATAGATGCCGGACAACGATTGCGGGTTCTGGCGATACTGCGGCGCCACTTCCAGCACCACCCGGTATTGCGCAGACTGAGTAAAAATCGTCGAGATCAGACGCTGGCCGAACGCGTCGTACAAGGCTTCGTCAATCGCCGCGGTCGTCACACCCAAACGGGCCGCGGCATCGCGATCGATTTGCAAAACGGTTTGCAAGCCGCCCTGCTGCAAATCATCGGTCACGTCGGCCAATTCGGGCACCGCCTGAAGCGCGTGCACCAGCCGAGGCACCCACTCGGACAGAACCTGCTGGCTGGGGTCCGACAAACTCATTTGGTACTGCGTACGGCTGACCCGATCGTCCACGCTTAAATCTTGCACCGGCTGCATGAAGACCTGGGTATCGGGCACCCGTTTCAGGTTATCGCCCAAACGGCGAATAATGGCGGCTGCATTATCGCTGCGCTGGGCCGTGGGTGTCAGCGCAATTTGCATGCGCCCGGTATTCAAGGTTGAGTTGGTACCGTCGACGCCGATAAACGACGTGACAGCGGCAACATCCGGATCTTTAAGAATTTGCTCGACCGCCTGCTGCTGGCGCTTGGCCATGGAGCTGAACGAGACGGTCTGCGGCGCCTGGCTAATGGCCTGGATCAGACCGGTGTCTTGCTGTGGAAAAAAACCCTTGGGCACCACCACATACAGCAGGCCGGTCAAAACCAGCGTACCCAAGGCCACCCATAACGTCAGCCGCTGATGCGACAGTACCACCCTTAACGCGCGGTCATACCCATGAATCAGCGCGTCGGTCCAGGCACCCAGTTTTTCCTGGAAACGGCTCAGCTTCAGTTCGGACTCCGGTTTGAGCAGACGCGCGCACATCATGGGAGTCAAGGTCAGCGATATGGCCAGCGAGATGAGAATGGCCACGGCCAGGGTCACCGCGAATTCACTGAACAGGCGTCCGATCACATCGCTCATGAACAACAGCGGAATCAGCACGGCAATCAGCGACAAGGTCAGGGAAACCAGCGTGAACCCGACTTGCGCCGCCCCCTTTAAAGCGGCCTGCAAAGCGCTTTCGCCGGCCTCAATGTGCCGCGCAATGTTTTCGATCATGACAATCGCGTCATCCACAACAAAACCCGTGGCAATCGTCAGCGCCATCAGCGTCAGGTTGTTGATGCTGAAGCCGGCCAGGTACATGATGCCGAACGTGCCGACCAGCGACAGGGGAACCACCACGCTGGGAATGAATGTCGCCGTCCAGCTGCGCAAAAACACAAAGGTCACCAGGACGACCAAAAGGATGGCCAGCAGCATTTCGATCTGAACATGCTTGATCGAGTCGCGTATGGTCTGGGTGCGGTCGGTCGCAACCGTGACATCGACGCCGGTCGGCAACGATTGCCTTAACGACGGCAACAGCGCTTTGACGCGGTCGACCACCTCGATCACATTGGCGCCCGGCTGGCGCTGGATATTCAGCAAAATAGCCGGTGTCGTGCCGATCCAGGCCGCCTGCCTGATGTTTTCCGCGTCCTGTACGGCCGTCGCCACGTCTTTCAGGCGTAGCGGGGCGTCATTCTCGTAGGCAACAATAAGTTGCTCGTAATCGTGCACTGAACGCAACTGATCGTTCGCATTGATGGATGTCGAACGCTCCGGTCCGTCCAGATTGCCCTTGGGCTGGTTGACATTGGCGCCCAGAATCGCGGTACGTACATTGGCCAGTGTCAGGTTATGCGCCGCCAGCGCCTGCGGATTGGCCTGAATACGCACCGCCGGGCGCTGGCCGCCCGCAATGCTCACCAGCCCTACGCCCGAAATCTGCGATAGCTTCTGGGCCACCCGGATATCGATCAGGTCGCGCACCTCGTGCAGCGGCAACGTGGGTGAAGTGACAGCCAGGCTGATGACCGCGGTGTCCGCCGGATTGACCTTGTTATAAACCGGTGGCGCGGGCAAATCGTTAGGCATCAGATTGGATGCCGCATTAATGGCGGCTTGCACTTCCTGCTCGGCCACATCCAGCGCCAGGTCCAGCTCGAACTGCAGGGTGATCACCGACGAGCCGCCAGAACTGGACGAACTCATCTGGTTCAGCCCCGACATTTGCCCGAACTCACGCTCCAGGGGCGAAGTGACGAGCGCCGTCATCACTTCCGGGCTGGCGCCCGGGTACAAGGTCGTGACCTGTATGGTGGGGTAATCCACCTCGGGCAAGGCCGAGACCGGCAACAGCTTATAAGCCAGCATGCCCGCAATCAATACCGCCACCATCGCCAGTGTGGTGGCCACAGGCCGCAGGATAAACAGACGCGAAAGATTCACAGCGGCTGTCCTTAGTGCGGCGATTGCCTGGAAGGCCCGGCACCCGACGTGCCAGGCGACGGACCGGGCGCGCCCGTATCCGGCACGCCGCCAGACAAGGCGGGTTTTCCGGAGCCGCCCGCCGGCGACGCCTCAGGCGCCATCACTTCAACAAGCGCCCCCTCGCGCAAGCGGTCAACGCCTTCGGTCACCACCCGCTGGCCCGCGCTCAAGCCGCTTTTAACCGCCACGCGCGCACCTTCTATCGTGCCGGTCACAATGCGCTGAATATGCACTTTATTATCGTCATCGACCACATAAACAAACGGGCCGATAGAACCTTGCTGCACAGCGATGGTCGGGATCACCACGGCCTGATCGTCGGCGCTGACATTCAGGCGCACATTCACGAACTGATTCGGAAAGAGCGCCTCGTCCTCGTTGGCGAAACGCGCCTTGAACTTGAGCGTACCGGTCGCCACATCGATCTGGTTGTCGATCGACATCAGCTCGCCGGTTGCGATTTTCAGCAGGTCATCGCGATCATACAGATCGACGCTTAATGTTTTACCGGCGCGCAATTGCGCCAGGACATCGGGCACTTGGGCCTGCGGCAAAGTAAACACGACCGAGATCGGCTGGGTCTGGGTGATGACCACCAGCCCATCGACATTGGAGGCCGCAATCAAATTGCCCTGGTCCACCTTGCGCAGTCCCAGTCGGCCGGTAATCGGCGCCGTAATTTTAGTGAAGCTCAATTGCAACCTGGCGCTATCGACAGCGGCCTGGTCGCTTTTCTGCGAACCCAGGTATTGTTGCACCAGCGCGGCCTGCGTATCGACCTGTTGTTTCGCAATGGAATTTTGCTTGTACAACTGCTGATAGCGCTGCAAATCGCGGCGCGCATTCGCCAATTGCGCCTGGTTCTGGCTTTGCTGCCCCAAAGCCTGCTCCAGCTGAACTTGATAGGTGCGCGGGTCGATCTGCGCCAAAAGATCGCCTTCTTGTACCTTTTGGCCATCGGTAAACAATATTTTCTGCAACTCGCCATCCACGCGGCTGCGTACCGTCACGGTATTGAATGCGGTGACCGTTCCAATCGCCTTGAGGACGAAATTGATGCGCCCGCTTTGAACAGGGGCCGCTTTGACGGGCACCGCCATGGCGCCCATGGCGCCCGAACGAAAAGACTTGGCAGCGCCGGGCGACTTGCCCGCGCCAAAATACCAGTAAGCACCGACTGCGAGCGTCACGAAGACGAACACCCACACCCAAGTACGGCCGCGATGGGATCGGCCCGGTTCGGAGCTTAAGTCCGCCATGCAAAGTTCTCCGTCTTAAACCTTTAAATTAGGCAATGCCGTTATTCTCGCCGATAGTCCCGGTTCCAGACAAAAATAGTGGTCCCTTGAAATCGAACGCAACAACTTTATGGCGGTTTGATGAAGAGCCCGGTTACCGGGTGGCAGCGGAAATGGCAATGGCGTCCGACCTGGCGGTCAGATATTACAGCGGGCCAGCCTGAACGGGATATCGCGCGCAGCGGGCTGCGGCTTGAACTCGCTGTCTTGACAAGAGAAACGGATCCAGATGACGTATTTATTGGCGCTCATTTCAGGAAAGACATCGAGACTGCGATCGACCCAGACTCGCAGCAACTGAAATGTTTTACCTGTTAGCATTTCCTGGTAGGCGCCTTGCTTGGCCTCGAGTGCAACGACATCGCTGGACTCTCGCAGCAGACGCAAAATCAACGCCAGCCCGTTATACAAAGGCAGGAAGGGCTTGATCCATTGTTGCAGATCGTGCAGCCGTTTCTGGGGAGACTTGATCTGCCAGGAATAATAAGAGGGCATGTCGGCGGGGGATGAGCCGCCCGGCACCGTGATGCGCCCACGCAAACTGGCCAGCCATTCGTTATCGCGCAGTAATTGACCGACCCGGCCCAGCGCCCCCAGTTCGGCCGCGGCCCGCTGTATTTCTTCGAGCATTTGATCGAGCATGTCGGCATCGACGCCGGGATGCTGACGCAAGCCGTTCAGCGCCACGCGTTGACGTTCCAGGTCTTGCAGCACGGCGCCGCGCAAATCGGTGCGGTCGGCGATGTCGAGCAAATCGAACAGCGTTACAACGGCAACCTGGTGATAATGAACATCTTCGCCCTGCGCAAAGAAAAACAGCCTGCCAAACAAGTGCTCTACCCGCAGCAGAGCCCGAACACGTTCGTTGCAAGGATATTCATAGAGAATCACGCGACCAGTAACCTTTTGAATGATGAGCACTTCGTGCAAAGTCTTGATTAGCTTTGTTGCGCCGCTTGCCGAAGCCACTTTTCATGTAAGTTGCGCGCGCGCAGGGCAAGCTCGTCAAGAGTGGTTTGCGCATCGTTCAATACGACATCGTCGGCTACGGCCAATCGGGCCTCTCGTGAAGCTTGCGCCATCATGATACGCCCAATAGCCTCTGGCGTCAGCCCACTTCGGGCCTGCACGCGAGCGATCTGCGTCTGAGGGTCGCAGTCCACCACGCAAATCCGATCGACGCGATCCCGCCAGCGACCCGATTCGACCAATAGCGGCACAACGAAGACAAGATAGCATCCCTGGGCCGTGCTGGCCCGCTGTTCTGTAACTCGACTTATCAACGGGTGAACAATCGCTTCAAGCCGCTCACGTGCCGCCGGATCGGCAAACACCCGTTCACGCATGGCCTGACGGTTCAGCGACCCATCGGCAGCGATCATCGTAAGGCCGAACTGTTCGCGTATGGCCCCCATCGCGGCGCCGCCCGGCATGGTCAACTCGTGCGCGATGACGTCCGTGTCGATGACGGCGGCGCCCCATTCCTGAAAAAAATCGGCAACGCGGCTTTTACCCGAGCCAATTCCACCGGTCAGCCCTATTTTGAACATGCGCGCCCTATTGAACGGTTTAAAAGTAAGAATGTACCTCAGGCGCGAATACCATGACAGCGGCTCCGCTGGCCGCCAGGAAGGGTCCGAATGGATAAACCGTGGCCAGATCGGGGTTCTGGCCCTGCCGGGCGGCAAACAACAAGCCTGCCAGGCAGGCCGTGAGCAGTACGTAAGGCACGTTCAGCAGTCCGACCCACGCCCCCAATGCCGCCAATAGTTTGAAATCGCCATAGCCCATACCCTCGCGCCGGCGTATCAGCCTGAAGAGCCAGAACAGGCAATATAAAAAAACATACCCTGCCATTGCCCCTGCAACCGACGCCTGCAAGACAAGCGGACCTTGATGCCATGCGCAAGCCAGGCCCAGCCATAAAAGGGGCAAGGTCAGCGCGTCGGGCAGTAACGAGGTTTTGGCGTCGACAATGGCTAACACCAGCAAAATGGCAAGAGCCGCCACGCTGGCAATGAAAAGCAATGACCCGCCATAACGCATCCACAAGACGAACACCAGGCCGGCCATAAGGGCAGCACAGGCGATCGAGAGCCGGCACACTGCTTCGGCAGCGCCCGACGGCCTTGCTGCCCGCAGCAGAAGCTGGGCGCCGTCGAAAAAGGGGCCGTCGTTGAGCAACAGAACGGCATACCGGCACGCAACCCGCGCACACCACCAACCGAGCCCCGCAGCGGGCAAAGCCAAAATCAGCGCCGGCCAGGAAAAACCGATTTCAATCATGAATGTTTTACGCCGAGTCGGATGCTGCGTAGAATACGCATTGCGCTCACTTGATGGAATTTAGCCATGCCTTCCCCTGTTTTAAAACGCTTGCATCCTGCCGCCCTGACCGGCCTGGCCCTGGCTACCCTGGTATTAGCGGGCTGCGCACAGCAACGCGAACCCGGCTACTACGCGACCAACACCGAAAACACGCTGGGCGACGCGCAATATCAAGCCCAGGGCCATTCACGCGAGCGCGCGCCGTCGCAAATAAAGCTCGGGTTCGGCAAAGACGCCAAACCCCCGGCATCAGCCGCCCCTTCAGAAGCCGAGCAAGCCGCTAAAGCCGCCATTGCCGCTACCGTGCGCCCGTTGACCGAGGCCAAGACCTTCCTGGGAACAATACCGTGCCTCACCAGCGCCTATGCCTGCTCGGCAGCGCGGGTAACCATTACGCTGGCTCCTAACGGTGAGTGGCGCTCGCGGACGGTGTCGCTGGACGCCGCCAGCCCAGGCGCCACCACGACGGAACAAGGATGTTGGGACGTTGTGGGCACGTCGCCGTGGCGGATTATCTTGCAGACGCCCAATAAAGCCACCCGGGCAAACCTGACCTTCGTTAATGACAATGTTCTGCGCGTTAATTCGATTAACGACGTCAAGCCCACGCTGGACCATCATTTAACGCGGCAACCCGATGTGGACGCCATTAACGAACTGACCAAGGCCGCAGTGCTGCAATGCGCCGGCTAAGCCCGCTTGCCGGCGGACGGCGCCAATACGACGCAGCGCGCCAGTTCGACGGCGTTCTTGACGTGCAGCTTTTGGAAGCCGCGGGCGCGGTGCGCCTCGATGGTGCGCTGCGAAACGCCCAATTCGGCGGCAATGATTTTATTAGGCTTGCCCAGCGCCACATAGCTCATGACTACGCGTTCGCGCGGCGTTAATACCGAAAACAGCGCGCTTACCTGATCAACTGCATCAACCATGGGTAGAATTCCTTATGCTGTCTTTTCAGACGGTAAAGGAATTCTGTCATGAGCGGTTACAGGTGTCGCCTGTCATTTCTTACAGACGATGACGGCCGCTATATCTCGAGGTTGTCGATCAAGCGGGTTGAACCCAGCTTGGCCGCGGCCAGGGCGACCAAAGGCTCGCCCGATTGGATTTCGCTGACCGTTGGCGGGTTCAAATCGCGCTGCCGGCGCAGCGAAATGTAGTCCACCGCCCAACCCCGGACCGACAGATGCTCGAGCGCTTGCGACTCGAGCTGGGCCTGGTCCACGCTGCCGGCGCGAATCTGCGCCTGCATGGCTTGCAAGGTTCTATACAGCTGCGGCGCCTCGCTACGCTCGGTAGCGCTAAGGAAGCGATTACGCGACGACAAGGCCAGGCCATCGGTGTCGCGCACTGTTTCATGGGCATAGATTTCAACCGGCAACTGAAACTGTCGGCACATATGACGCACCACCATCAGTTGCTGATAATCTTTTTTACCAAAGACCGCCACGCGCGGCTGAACGCACGAGAACAACTTCATCACCACGGTGCTGACGCCAGTGAAAAACCCCGGCCGGAACTCGCCCTCGAGAATGCCGCCCAGATCGGACGGCGGCTGGATCTGATAGCTTTGCGGCTCGGGATACATTTCTGTTTCGTTCGGAGCGAATAACACGTATACATCGCGTTGACGCTCGAGCTTGGCAATATCGTCCTGAAGAGTACGCGGGTAACGATCGAAATCTTCGTTAGGACCGAACTGAAGGCGATTGACAAAAATACTGGCCACGACGGGATCGCCATGCTGGCGCGCCATTTTCATGAGTGCCAGATGACCTTCGTGCAAATTACCCATGGTAGGTACAAACGCCACACGCAGTTGACCACGCAACTGGTCACGCAACTCTTCGATCGTATGAACGACTTTCAATCAATTCTCCGTAGCGGATAAGGTAAGCCAACGCCTAGGCGTCGACCCGAATATAGGATAAGCGCACGTAAATGGGTGCATAAGGCTCGGCCTGAGTAATATCGAGCAAGGACTCGCGCGCGAGCTCGAGCATGGCCAGAAAATGGACGACAATGATCGCCACGTGATCGCCCTCGTGCACGCGCTCGCTGAACAGCTCGGCGAATTCCATGAACCGCACATCGCTCAAGCGACGCAAGATCTGGCTCATGTGATCGCGCACAGAAAGATGTTCGCGTGTAATGCGATGATGCTGGTTTAGCCGGGCACGCCGCATGATATCGGCCCAGGCGGCACGCAGGTCGTCGGCATTCACTTCGGGCAGCATGCGCTCCACGCGCAAGTCCATGAATGCCTGGCTGCGCTGAAAATCGCGTCCGATCTGGGGAAGCTCGTTAAGTTTTTGAGCCGCCAGTTTCATTTGCTCGTATTCCAGCAAACGCCGGACCAGTTCGGCGCGCGGATCGTCGGGCTCTTCGCCGGTATCGGTCTTTTTCACCGGCAGGAGCATGCGCGACTTGATTTCAATCAGCAGTGCCGCCATCAGCAAATATTCGCCGGCCAGTTCCAGATTCTGGTTGCGAATCTGATCGACATACGACAAGTATTGCCGCGTCACCTCGGCCATGGGAATATCAAGGACGTTGAAGTTTTGCTTGCGTATCAGGTAGAGCAGCAAGTCCAGCGGCCCCTGGAAAGTCTCGAGGAAGACCTCGAGCGCATCGGGCGGGATATACAGATCTTGCGGCAGGGCAAACAACGGCTCGCCGTACAGGCGCGCCAGGGCCACACTATCGATGACATCGGGAGTGCTGTCCACGGCAGGCTCGATCAAGGCCTCTAGCTGACTGGCGGCAACGCCGGGCAAAGGCATCAGGTCTGATTAGTCCGTCTGGTAAACGTAGGGACGCAGCGGCACCTTGGCGGCACGAAACCCTTCCTGGAGTTCCGGGTCGATATGCTTGTCCCACAAACGGGCGCGCCCTTCGCGCTGGCGCTGCTCGGTGCCGGGGCGGCTGGATTTGTACTCGTTTAGAAATTGGGTAATTTCTGATTGGTAATTATTGGCCATAATGCGTGATCACTGTAAACCGGTAAAGAGTCAGTTTACTCGAATGCGAGCCGCCAGCTAAAATCACGCATGGCATTTGATCCCGACGTTCTCACCACTTATCCGTCCTCGGCCCGGGAGCGTACGGCAATCCGCATGATTCCCTTTATCGTGGGGTGTGCGCTATTCATGCAAATGCTCGACTCCACCGTGGTTGCCACGGCCTTGCCCGCCATGGCGGTTTCGCTGGAAACCACGCCGGTAAAGATGAATGTGGCGATTACCAGCTACCTGCTGGCCCTGGCGGTGTTCGTGCCGATCAGCGGCTGGGCGGCCGATCGGTTCGGCGCCAAACGGGTCTTTATCGCGGCCATCGTCTTGTTTACGCTCAGCTCCATTGGCTGCGCCCTTTCACACAACCTGCCCCAACTGGTGGTGGCCCGGGTGGTTCAGGGCATCGCCGGCGCCATGATGGTGCCGGTGGGGCGCATTATCTTACTGCGCAAAATCCCCAAGACGGAATTGCTTAAAGCGATGTCGTTCTTGTCGCTGCCCGCCCTGTTCGGCCCGATCATCGGCCCGCCGCTGGGTGGATTCCTGGTTACCTATGCGTCGTGGCACTGGATTTTCCTGATCAATATTCCGGTAGGCATTCTGGGCATTGCGCTGATTATGCGTTATATCCCTGACGACATGCCTATGTCGGCGCCCAGACTGGACTGGATCGGTTTCATTCTTAGCGGGGTGTGCCTGGCCACGCTGGTATCGGGATTCGAGGCGCTGGGGCACAGCGACACGACGGGCTTTAACTTGGCCTTATTGCTGGGTACCGGGCTGCTTTGCGGGCTTTTATATGTATGGCATGCCCGGCATGCGAAACATCCCATTATCGATTTATCGCTGCTGCGCACGCCGACTTTCGCCATTTCTGTGCTGGGCGGCAATTTATGCCGTTTTGCGGTGGGCGCATCGCCCTTTTTGCTGGCATTGCTGCTGCAAGTGGGTTTTGGCCTTTCGCCGTTTGCGGCCGGCATGATTACCTTCACCAGCGCGGCGGGTGCCATCATCATGAAGCTGGTGGCCGCCCCGATCATCAAGCACTTCGGCTTTAAACGGGTGCTGATGGTCAATGCGCTGTTAACGGGCGGCTTTGTCATGCTGTGCGGCTTGTTCCGCCCGGATACGCCGGTATGGCTGATGATCATCGTTCTGGTTACGGGCGGCTTTTTCCGGTCGCTGCAGTTTACGGCGGTCAACACGCTGACCTACGCGGACATGAGTTCGGCGGACATGAGCCGTGCGAGCAGCTTTGCGTCGATGGCGCAGCAGCTGGGGATTAGCCTGGGCGTTGGCTGCGCGGCGACAGTCTTGAATATAAGCATGAACTGGCGCGGGGCGTCGCACCTGGAACTGGTCGATATGACCTGGGGGTTCGTGGTGATCGGCTTGCTGGCCTGCGCGTCGTTCTTTTCGTTTCTGCGACTGGCGCCGGATGCGGCGGACCATCTGAATCATAAGGCGGTGGGTTAGGTTTTGTGGCGTGCGGCTATATGCTTGATGCGGGTAGCAACTTGCAGGTGCTTTTTAACACGTTGCGCCGGCCGTGGTGAAGGGTGGCCGGGCTTGACTTCGGCGGGCCCTTCACCACGGCCAACGCAACTGCAGAGTAGGTCTCAAACCAGCCAAAGCTGTTGACGGCCTAAGCGTTTACATCCCTCGGTGCTGGCGGCTCGGGCTGGCTGGGCGGTTTCGTGGGCGCCGGGCAAGCGGCTGGCAGCGGGGAGGCAATGCCGCACCTGTTTGAGCACGACGCTTGCTGACAAGCCAGTGGCTTGTCAGCCGTGCGAGTTGTGCGGGCGCCCCGATGACAGCTGATTGCCCGGTTTAGCCCCGAAGGGGCCGCCCACGTTAGCCCAGCCAGCCCGAGCCGCCAGCGCCGCGCAATAACCAGTTCACCGTTGACCACCAAAACAAAATCGCGGAAACACAGCAGCGCCATAATCTCGCTGTCTCCAAGTAGAAGCCAGTTACGCCAACGCCATAAACCCCGGCGCAGCCAGCAACGCCGCCAATTGCGCAAACTGCACCTTCGGAGCGTCGACGATTTCCGTCGTCATCAAAAAATTGACCGTCCCCAGGCAGGTGTCCCTGACCACAACCGGCACATTAATCACCGACCTCAAGCCCAGAGACAAAATCGCATCGAAATCGTCAAACGACTCCCGGATGGCTTCGACGCCTTCGCCCACGTAAATACGGCGCCCGTGCAACACGTGGCGCCCCCACGCCGTACCCGACTTGTCTTTACCGCCCCCGACGGGGTAAGCCGCCGGATTCGAGCTATAAAGCCGCACGACACGCTCACTGCACGCATCAAACCGGTTCACCGTACACAACGCTTGCCGCAAGACAACCTGAGCATAGCGATCCACTGCGGCAAACAACTTCTGCGGATCGCTCATACGACATGCCATGGCCACATCGTCGATGCCACTTAATGGCGTCCCGTTCGTTTCAATAAGACCTGACATGCGCAATCGCCCTACTCAATGCGAATGCCAAGCTCACGCACCACCTTGTCGTACTTGGCGGCATCGCGAGTCAGATCGGCAGCAAACTGTTCCGGTGTACTGTCGACCAGTTGCACCGCCATGCTCTCCATTTTCGTGACCACCTCGGGCTCTTTCAACGCCTTATTAATTTCTTTATTAAGCCGGTTGACCAGCTCCGGCGGCATGCCTGCTGGTCCAAAAATACCGTACCAGACCGTCAACTCGTAACCCGGCACGGTTTCGGCCACCGTCGGCACATCGGGCAAAGTCGGCGAACGCTTGTCTTCGGTTACCGCCAGCAATTTAAGCTTGCCGTCTTTCACGAAAGGCAGCGACTGCGTGCCCGCGGTAAACAGCAACTTGGTCTGATTGCCCACCGTATCCAATACCGCAGGGGCACCACCCCGATAGGGAACATGCAGCATCGTCACGCCCGTTGCCTTCTCGAACATGGCGGCGCTCAAGTGATTGGTTGAGCCGGGTCCGGCCGACGCATAGGCGATTTCACCGGGATGCGCCTTGGCGTACTGGATGAATTCGGCCACATTATTGGCCGGCACCGAGGGGTTCACCACCATGGTGTTCGTCACCAGCGCCACCTTGGCAATGGGCGTAAAGTCTTTAACGCCATCGAACGGCATGCTGGAATACAAAGCCTGGTTCATGGTGTGCGTGCTCATCGAGCCGACCAGCAAGGTATAGCCATCGGGTTTTGCCTTGGCAACCAGATTCGACCCGATATTGCCTGAAGCGCCCGAACGGTTCTCCACCACCAACGGCTGGCCCAACGATTTGGTCAGGCGCTCTGAAATGACGCGCGCCAGAATGTCGGTGGAACCGCCCGCGGCCCAAGGGACAATGACGGTAATCGGCTTCTCGGGCCAGGCCGCGCCAGCCACGGAAGAAAACGTCGCCAGCACGGCCAGGCCGCCCGCCCCCAACGTTTTTCGTAAATAAGACTTCATGTGTTTGCTCCTGCTCGACGTGGTGTCGACTAATTATTAATAAACGTTAACGTGCCGTACTTAGCGCCCCACGGCATAACCTTGCATCCCGCGCGGGTTGGCGCCGCCCCGCAAAATCAAGCCGCCCCCTGCCGCCGGCTCGCGTGTACACGCACTGATACGGCCTTCGGACCAGGGGCCTCCCACCGTCACATCATGGCCAGCCGCCGTCAACTGTTGCAAGGTTTCCGCCGGGAAACGCGATTCAATCACCAGCCGGTTCGACTTCGATACTCTGGGCCAGAACGATGCGGGAAAGTGCTCGATGTGCCACGAAGGCGCATCGATGGCTTCCTGTAAATTCATGCCTAAGGCGCAATGACGCAAAAAGAATGACAAAGTCCACTGGTCTTGCTGATCGCCGCCTGGCGTACCGAAAGCCATGTAAGGCAGGCCATCGCGCAAGGCCATGCCCGGTGAAAGCGTGGTGCAAGGGCGCTTGCCAGGCTGCAAATAACCCGGCGACCCTTCGTCAAGCCACGTCATTTGCAAACGCGTGCTGATCGAGAACCCAAGCTCGGGAATGGCCGGGCTGGACGATAGCCACCCCCCTGAAGGCGTGGCCGAAACCATATTGCCATGACGATCGATCACATCCAGGTGACAAGTGTCCCCTACAAAAATCTCGCGCTCCAGCCAGGTATCAACCGGTGGCAGCTCGGCAAATGTGGGTTCGCCAATACCGAAACCGGCGGCCGCCATGGCCAGTGCGCGCTCCGTCACGCTTAAGTCGGGCAGAACGGGGAGTCGGCCCAGCGGCGACCCCGGATTGAACGTAGTGGATGCTCGCGCCCCAATCGCCTGAGCGCGCTCTTTCGCGTAGGCGTCTGACAGCAATGCCGCCAAAGGCACGTCTACGAAATCAGGATCGCCATACCATGCCAGGCGGTCTGCCATTGCCAGCTTGGCCGCCTCGGCAATACGGTGCACGAACTCGGGTGAATCCGCTCTGGTGCCGACATCCAGATGTTTCAGCATGGCCAACTGCTGTAAAAACACCGGCCCTTGCGACCATGCCCCGCACTTTGCCACGGTGTAGCGACCGTAGTCCACCATGACCGGTTCATCGTAGCTGGCTTGCCAGTCGGCCATGTCGGCCAGCCTTAACAAACCCTTGTTGCGTTCGCCGGTGCAGTCGCGCACAGCCTCATTGCGATAAAAATCGTCAATGGCTTCGGCCACAAACCCGCGATACCACAGCGACAGGGCCGCATCGATTCGCGACTTACGGCTGGCGCCCTTATTATTGGCTTCCGTCACGACACGGGTGTAAGTCGCCGCCACGGCCGGATTGCGAAACAATGCCGACAACGACGGAATGCGCCCCTCTGGCAACCAGACGTTTGCGGAACTGGTCCACTCGTTGCGAAACAGGCTTTCAACGGCCACGATCGCCTGCACAATGCGCGGCACCAGCGGAAACCCCTGGCTCGCGTATTCGATGGCCGGACGCAACACGTCTTCAAGCTCCCAAGTGCCGTAATCGCGCAACATGGTCAACCAAGCGCCAAACGCCCCGGGCACCACGGCCGGAAGAACGCCCATGCCAGGCACAAGTTCCAGGCCTTTATCGCGAAAGTAAGACGCCGTCGCCAGTTCAGGCGCGCCCCCTTGTCCGCAAATAACGCGCATGCGCTGCTCCGATTCGCTCCAGATCATGATGGGCGCTTCACCGCCCGGACCATTCAGGTGCGGCTCGATGATTTGCAGCATGAAACCGCCCGCAACAGCCGCGTCAAACGCATTGCCGCCGCGTTCAAGCACCCCCATCGCCACTTGGGAAGCAAGCCAGTGCGTGGATGAGACAACGCCAAACGTGCCTCGTATTTCAGGCCGGGTAGTAAAGGAGTCAGACATGAGCAACACCAAACGGAACAGGACAACTTCAGTATATCGATTGGAAATAACCTGAAAAATCAATTTCGTGATAAATGCATCACCTTATGGTTATACTTTGCACCACCTATGACAAGCACTGACCACCTAGCCCGTAAACTGACGGCGCGCCTCAAAATGCGCCATCTTGTTTTACTAAGAAACATCCAGCTCTACGGGTCGCTTACCCGCGTGGCGGATGCCACCGGTATCAGCCAGCCCGCCGTCACCAAAGCGCTCGCTGAAATCGAAGAGATCTTTGAAGCCCCGCTATTTATTCGTGCGGGTCGCGGCCTGCAACCCACCGCGCTGGGTCAATTGGCCATCATCAAGGCCCAGCATATGTTGCAAGACATCGACGGCTGGGCCAACGAGATGAACGCCGTTCGCGACGGGCGAACCGCGCGCTTGTGTATCGGCGCCATGCCCTATGTATCCGGCGAACTGCTGACGCAAGCCATTACGCACCTTTATGAGCGCCACAACATCGCCATCGTCATCAAGCAAGCCACCACCGACCAGCTCGTGCAATCGTTGAGCGATCACGAAGTCGATTGCGTCATCGGACGCTCTTCCGCCATCGCCGGCATGAGCGGCTTATGGCATGAAGTGCTTTATACCCAGTATCCCATGCTGATAGGCAACGTAAAACTCGCCAAACGGCTGGAAGGACGCAAACAGGATTTAAGCGAGCTGGCAACCCTAAAATGGATACTGCCCGCGCCCAGCACGCCCGTTGGCACCAAGGTTGCCGAAATGTTCGCCCAGGCCCAAGTACGCCCGCCCTCGCCGATTATCGAAACCTATGCCGTCGACGTCATACACGGCATGCTCAGCCAAAACGACGGCATTATTTCCATCGTGCCGGTCGATATTGCCCTGGATCTCATCCGGCGCGGCGCAATCGCTGCCATACCCTGGGAAATGAACTGGGAACTGCCCCCAATCAGCCTGATTCGCCGCGTAAGGACCACCCCGTTGGACGCCGAGGAAAAATTCGCCCAAATTCTGCGTGAAGCCTGCAGTCAACTAACGAGACCTCGTTAACCGGCGCCCGATACGTCCACATTGCCAATACTTCCTCAGTACCCCCTGCAGGCATACCCCCTGCTGCCACTCCTTGCGCCGACACCATCCCGGCGCTGGCGGCTCGGGCCGGCTGGGCGATTTCGTGGGCGCCGGGCTATTTGCTTCAAGCGGGGATCCAAGGCCGCAGCGTGTTTGAGCGCGACGTTTTTGACGAGCCGGGGGCTCGTCAATCGCGCGAGTTCTGCGGCCGCCCCGATTGAAGCAAATAGCACGGTTCGGTCCCGCAGGGACCGCCCACGTTAGCCCGGCCAGCCCGAGCCGCCAGCGCCGCGCACTAACCGCACTAACCGCACTAACCGCAACAACCCACCCACCGAAGGCCTACCCCTTCGCTGCGTTCCGCACGTAAGCCGCCACCAACTCAGCCCCCGTACCGGTTGGCGCAAATCCCAACGACTGTGCCCGACTCGTATCGAACCGCGCGGGCCAGGTATCGACAATGGTCTTAATCTTCGGGTCGATTTTCCAGTCGATAAGATCGGCAACGTCGTCGCCAGCCAACTGCCGCAACGTCTCCGCCATTTCACGCGGGGTTACCGTCAGACCCGGCAAATTGATAGACCGCTGACTGCCCAGTTGCACCGAAGACAAACTATAAGCGTGCGCCAAAGCCGGCACGACCTGCTCGGGAGAAGCCAGCCACAACGCCGTATCGGGATCCACCGGACACGTGGCGCGTACACCCGCCATCGGTTCGCGAATGATGCCGCTGGCAAAACTGGACGCGGCGCCATTGGGCATGCCCGGCCGCACCGATACGGTGGGAATGCGCACACAACGCCCGTTCACAAACCCCTTTCTCGTATAGTCGGCAACCAGGCATTCGCCAATCAGTTTTTGAGTTCCATAAGAAGACTGTGGTGCAGGAATCGTGCTGTCATCGACAACTTCAGGCAGCGCGCCGCCATAGATCGCCAGCGAGCTGGAAAACAGGAAACGGGGCGCTTTAGCCAGCTTGCGCGCTGCCTCGAGCAACGCCCTCGTGCCGTCCAGGTTTACGCGCATCCCCAAGTCGAAATCGTTTTCAGCCGTGCCGCTTACCACGGCAGCCAGATGAATAATGCCACTGACATCGTTGGTAATGACAGATTGCAATTGCGCCGGATCCGACACATCAGCGCTGACATAGCGCAATCGCACATCGCTTAACGCGCCCGGTGCTTGATCCAGGGCAATAATTTCATCGACAGAACCCATCTTGTCGTCGCCGTCCGGCCACTGCGGCTGCGCCAGCAGATGCTTTATGAGCATCTGCCCCAAAAAACCCGATCCACCTGTTACTAAAATCTTCGTCATTTTGTCTCCGGTTGTCTTGCATTGTTATCAGGTCAAGCCTGCGTTGAAGCAGTCGACTCGTCCGCTCCGGCAATATCATAAGTTGTATGCCGAATTTAAGTAACAAAAACCGCCATGAATACGGACCAGCGCCTACCCGCCCGACAGATTCTTTAGTTTCTTTGCCAACGCATTCAGCTCTTTGCGTGCCAAGGCGACAACTCCGGTGGCCCATTCGTCATGCAAGAGACGTTCGCTACGCAAGATCGCCAGGCGTCCCTTGTGCCGTGTGGTCCGGATACGCCGAAACGTCACTCCGGGAAAAAGCAAGGTGAACATCGACGCTGGGACAATGGCCACGCCCAAGTCACACGCCACCAACGAGAGCACACTGAACACCTGGCCGGCATCGTGGCGTATGTCGGGCTTAAAGCCCGCCTCGGCGCATAAGGCGTGTGTCAAGTCAAAAAAATCCACATCCTGATAACGCGAAAAGCCGACAAAAGGTTCTTGCGCCGCCAGAGCCAGCGATAAGGGCGAAGCACTGGCGGCCAGCGCGTTGCGAGTCGAAACCGCCAGGCAATACGGGTCCTCGATGACCGCAGCGGTTTCAGCGGGCAGCGCACCGTCGCCCGGCCTGGCAAACCCCAGGTCGATTTCGTCGTTATGCAAGGCCTGCAACTGATGCGCGGTGATCATGTTGCGCACCTCCAGCCTGGCGTCCACACCCGCCGCCGTCAGGCGCTGAAGCAGGCCAGGCAAGAGCGAATGCGCCGTCGACGGAACCAGCCCCAACCGCAAAGTTGCCCGTTGCACCGACTGCCGTTCGCGCGCACGTAGCGTGGCCTGCTCTGTTCTGGCCAGAATCGCGCGGGCGTCTTCCAGATAGGACTCGCCGGCAGGCGTCAACTTGACCCCGCGAGCTTGCCTGAGGAACAAGGTTACGCCCAGTTCGAGCTCCAGCTGTTTAATCTGCGCCGACAACGGCGGTTGCGCCATAAACAGCTTTTCCGCCGCCCGGCTAACGCTGCCCAGCTCGGCAACCATGACGAAATAGCGCAAATGACGTAGCTCCATCCTCCCAATTTCCCATACGTTATAAGTATAAAACCCATATTAAATGAGTCTTTGACGTATATCAATGAGGCGCTGATACTGGCGTCTTCACCATTGAACGCTCAATACCTCCCTCCCATGAAATCACTACGCAAAATCCACACCGGCCCAGGCCTTCAGTTGCAGGACAACGTCGCCATTCCGAAGCCCGGCGCAGACGAGGTCTTGTTGCGCGTCAAGTCCGCCGGCGTTTGCGGCACCGATCTTCATATCGACGAATGGACCACAAGCTATCATTTTCTGGCGCCCGCCCTGCCGGTGACTGTCGGCCATGAGTTCAGTGGCGAAGTCATGGCTTGCGGCGTTAATGTCAATACATTAGATCTACATCAACTGGTTGCCGTACGCCCCTCCGTCGTCTGCGGGGTCTGCGCCGCTTGTCAGCGCGGCGAACCGGACGCTTGCGTAACACGGCGCGGCATCGGCGTTATGCGCGACGGCGGATTTGCGCCATGGGTGACCGTCCCTGCCCGAAACTGTGTCCGCATCCCCGAAAGCGTCAGTGCAGACGTAGCGGCCATGGCGGAGCCGCTGACCGTTAGCCATGAGGCTGTGCGCGTGGGCGGCGTGCGAGCGGGCGACCGCGTATTGGTGCTTGGTCCCGGCAATATCGGGCAGGGTATTGCCCTGTTCGCTCGCGCAGCGGGGGCGAGCCAAGTCGTCGTAGCGGGTTATGGCGATGAGGCCCGTATGGCCGTACTGCGCCAAATGGACTTTACCGATCTGATCGACTTTGCCGACACCGGCATGGAAGCCGGCCTGGCGCCTTACCTTAAAGAGGGAAAGTTCGACGTCGTGATCGAAGCCACCGGCGCCGCCGCCGTCATCAAGCCCGCGATGAATGCCCTGAAAACGCATGGAATATTAGTGATCACCGGCATTCACGCCGCCCCCGTCCCCATCGACCTGACGGCGCTGGTGCGCCAGCATCAGCAAGTACGCGGCTCTTATCGCGCTCCCGAAAAAGACTGGGCCAAAGTAGTTACTTTCATGCAACAACATCAAGACACGCTGCAGCACATGATTACCCATCGCTTGCCGTTATCGCAAGCCTACGAAGGTTTCGCCCTGGCGCGCAATAAAGTCGCCACCAAAGTCATGGTCCAGCCCGAACTGGATGCACAAGCCGCGCTTTGATTAGTTAAGTTCCCAGATTCTGCCCCGAGGCTGCCCATGATCACACTTCCCGCCGTCCCAACGCCGCGCGCCTTCCTGGCATTGTGGAACAGCGTTGCCAGTCCTGCCGCCACGCTGGAATATGAGGCCTGGCATACGTTCGAGCATGTGCCCGAGCGTGTCGGGCTGCCTGGCTTTATCGAAGCCCGGCGCTACCGGGCACAACCCGCAAGCGACCTGCACGATGCCGCGCCGCGCTACTTCACCCTGTATTGGCTGTCGTCGCTTGAGGCCTTGCAAACCCCGCAATACCAAGACGTGTTTACGCACCCAACCCCCTGGTCCGCCCGCATGCGTCGCCAACTACGCGCGTTCATGCGCCAACCCTGCACGCTGGCGGCCACCGCCGGCCAATCAAGCGCTTCCCGTCTGGCGACGCTGCACTGGCAGGTCGATGACCTGGCAACTTTTTCCAGGTACGCCACACAACAGCTGGAACGCTCTGTGACACAGGCGGACCTCGTGGCCGCACACTGGGGCCTAGTCAGCCATGACGACGACTTTCCCATTGCCAACGCCCCCAGTGCACACACAAACAAGGCATCAAAAAAGCCGCATGCCGTCTTATTGCTCGAACATATCGATGCGGCCGCGCTGGCGCTCTGCGCTGCCAAGCTCTCATCCGATCTGTCTTCGGCCGGAACCCTGCTGACACCCCCCGATTTTTTTGAGTTGCTGTGTCAAACCCGGCATAGCGACTTGACACAGGCCCCCACCGGGCGACCGGCGCCGCGCCTGGATTTGATGCAACATTACCCAGAAGGAGACATAAAATGAAATCCCATAAACGCCGCTTCCTCATCCGCACAAGTTTTGCGGTTATCGCGAGCCTGGCAGCAGCGCTGCCGCTCACCACGCAAGCCCAATCAAACGACGCCTGGCCCAGTAAACCGTTACGGCTCATCGTAGGCTATGCCAGCGGATCGTCGCCGGACATTCAGGCTCGCATGCTGGCCGAGCCGCTGTCCAAAGCCTTGGGGCAAGCCGTCGTCATCGAAAACAAACCCGGCGCCAGCGGCAACATCGGTGCAGACCTGATTGCCAAGGCCACCGACAATCACACCATCGGCGTCATTGGCAACGGCCCGCTCACCAGTTCCAAATTCCTTTACCCCAGCCTGCGCTACGACCCGCTAAAGGACTTCGCCCCCATCGCGTTGATTGGTAGCGCGCCGCTGGTATGGGCCGTACCCAAAGCCGCCCTGAAAGGATCGGCGCAAGACTACCTGAAACAGGCGCGCGCCGACGGCGCCACACTGAACTACGGTTCGGTGGGGGCCGGATCGGGCGGGCACCTGGGCGTGGAACTGCTTAAAGACAGCCTGGGCATTGACCCGGTGCATGTGCCCTATACCGGCGGCCCACTGATCATTAACGACATGGTGGGCGGCGAAATAGATATGACCTTGTTGCCCGGCTCGACCGTTCAGCCGCTGGTGCAGTCGGGCAAGCTGGCCGCGGTCGCGGTCACATCGGCCGAACGCAGCCCGCTGGCACCCGACCTGCCCTCCATGAAGGAGTTGGGTGCCAAAGACGTCAACATCGAAGTATGGAACGCCGTCATGGCCCCGGCCAGCATGCCCGCCAGTTATCGGGCCAAGCTCAGCGCCGCACTGGTCACTATCCTGCAATCGGACAACATCAAAAAGACGCTGTTTCAACAAGGCTGGAAAGTGGACGATCCTTCCCCCGACGCCCTGGCCGAGCGTATTAAAAGCGACACGGCGCTTTATGGCGACTTGATCGCGAGGAAGCATATTAAGCTGGAGTAAGGCCCCCTGGCGCCCGTCTAACAAATACCGCGTGAGCTCAATACCAAACCTTGGAACGGACAGGCGTACTATGCCTGTCCGTTTTTTCTTGGGCGGGTTTTCTTGTCTGATGTCATACTACGCAAGGCGTACGACCATATGGAGTATGGTCGCGTTTGCCCCTAGCAAAGCCCACAAGAGACGACAGAGAAGCAACATGACGAAGGCAGTGCCCGCTTGGCTTATACCCGTAGCAGCCATTTTCATCCTCCAGACGACGACCTCTTTCCTGGCGCGCTTCATCCCCATCATCTCTCCGGCATTATCAGAAGAATTCGGCTGGTCGGGCAGCTCGATCGGCTATCTGACGGCGATCAACAACCTGGGCGGCCTGGTTGTCCTGATAGCCGGCTCGGCGTTGCTGCGGCAAATTGGGGGAATCCGCGCCTTGCAACTCAGTTTGTTTCTGGGCGCTGGCAGCATGGCTTTCTTTCTGCACCCCAGCCTTGGCGTTGCGTTAGTGGCCTGTTTTATCATGGGCATGAGCAATGGCGCGGCCACCCCGGCCGGCAGCGAAGTGCTGCAACGATTTTCGCCGCCGTCAAAACGCAACCTGGTGTTTTCCTTCAAGCAGGCGGGCGTCCCCCTGGGCGGCGTGATTGCCGGGCTGGCCGTCCCGCCCCTCGTTCTGCTGGCGGGCTGGCGCACTGCCCTATTGGTCAGCGCCATCCTTGTCATCGTCGCGACGGCGCTGACGCGGCGCATGAGCGTGGGCATAGACGATCCCGCCGAACGAAAAAAATTCACCTTTCCCCGCCTGATTTCGCGGCGCGCCCTGCGCACACTGAGCGAACCCCTGATGTCGCTGACCAAGGGCGTGGGGCTTATGAAGATGTCCATTGTCGGCGCTCTGTTTGCGGTGGCCCAATCCTGCTGGTTCACCTTTACCGTGATTTACCTGGTCGACGGACTGGGGTATTCACTTGGCATGGCGGGCATGGTCTTCGCCGTCATGCAGGCCGGCGGCGTCGTGGGCCGCCTGGCGCTGGGCTGGCTCGCCGATTATATGCACTCGGCCACCGTGACGCTCTCCGCCGCCGCCCTTATCTCGGCCACGACAACCCTATTGCTGGGGCTAAGCAGCAACACTTGGCCGCTCTGGGCGATTATGCTGCTGGCATTTATTGCAGGCTGCTCGGTAGCAAGCTGGAATGGCGTCCAGATCGCCGAAGTAGCGCGTCGTTCACCGCCGGAACTGATCTCGGAAACCGCATCGGGCTCCAGTATTTTGATCAATATCTCCAATATGGTCGTGCCCACCGCCTTCGCCGCCTTCGTCTCAATAACCGGCCGCTACGATCATGCTTTTATGGCCGTTGGCGTATGCAGCCTGCTCGTCCTTGTGTTTTTACCGCGCAACGAACCGCGAGCGACATAAAAAGACTTTTCACCCTGTCTGGAAGCTGTCGTATAGTTGTGACCGAATAACAAACAGTCATACAAAACAACCGCTTTCCAGGAGACACAGTGAATCAGCCCGCCTTACCTAGCCACACACCTTCGTCTTTACGCAACGACATCCGGTTACTCGGAAAAACCTTGGGTGAGGTCGTCAAAGAGTGTGAGGGAAAGGCCATTTACGATGTCATTGAAAAACTGCGGCGAGCCGCCGTCAAGTTCCGTCGAGAGGGCGATAAGTCGGCCGGAAAAATACTTGAACGGCAAATTAATCGTCTGAGCGATTCCGAAACCAATTCGGTCGCCCGCGCCTTCAGCTATTTCCTGCATTTATCCAATATTGCCGAAGACCGCGATCAGAACCGTCGCCAGCGACAACACGCCTTGACGGCCGGGCAACCCATGCATGGCAGCCTTCAGCACGTGCTGGAACTGCTCAAAGCGCAAGGCGTCAGCCCACGCAAAATCAGCCGTTTTCTTGAACTGGCCTGCATTGTTCCCGTCCTGACCGCCCATCCTACCGAAGTGCAGCGTAAAAGCACACTGGACCTGCACCGGGAAATTGCGGCGCTACTGGCGCGACACGACGATGCGTTAACCTCGCCTGAATCGTTTTTTTTGCAAAAACAACTGGCCGGGAAGATCGCTACGCTATGGCAAACGCGTATGTTGCGCCAACAAAAATTGACTGTGCTCGATGAAATCGACAATGCGCTCACCTATTACACCAGCACTTTCCTGACCGCTATTCCGCGTTTGTACAGCGACCTGGCCACCCAGCTGCAAAACCCGGTCCAGTCGATATTCGATGCCGCTCCCAAACCGCTGCCGCCTTTCCTGCGCATGGGCAGCTGGATTGGCGGCGATCGCGACGGCAATCCCAATGTCGACGCCTCGACGCTTGAACACGCGCTGCTACGCCAATCGACACTGGTGTTGCGCCACTATCTGCAAGAAGTAAAAAATCTGGGAACCGAAATATCGCTATCCCAGTCTTTAGCCACCGCCAGCAGCGCGTTGATGGCCTTATCGCAAGCCAGCCGGGATCCGTCTCCGCACCGGCTGGATGAACCCTATCGCCGTGCGTTCATCCACATTTATGCCCGCCTGGCCGCCACCTCGGTCGCCCTGACGGGACGCCAGTTGGCACTGCGCCCCACCTACGACGCGCCGCCCTACCCCAGCCCCACCGAGTTCGAGCATGACCTTAACGTCGTGGCCGACTCCCTTGATAGCCACCATGGCTCGCTGATTGCCCAATTGCGCCTGAGCGGCCTGCTTCAGGCCGTAGGCACCTTCGGCTTCCATCTTGCCACGGTCGATCTGCGGCAAAGCTCCGACGTCCATGAACGCGTATTGACGGAGCTATTCAAAGAAGCCGGGGTTCGCCATAACGACCGCATTGTCAACTATGCCAAGCTGACTGAAAACGAGCGCATTGATTTACTGCGTAATGAAATCCAGCAAGTCAGGCCGCTCGTTTCCCCCTGGATCACCTACTCGCCTGAAACCGAGAAGGAACTGGCGATTTTGCGCATGGCGGCAGCCTGCCGGCAAAAATATGGCGATCAGGCCATCAAGCAAGCCATCGTGTCGCACACCGAAACGTTAAGCGACTTGCTGGAAGTACTGGTCCTGCAGCAGGAAACCGGGCTGGCGCCGCCGCAGCTCAAAGGGACGCCAGAGGCCGGCCAGGCCGGCCTGATGGTCGTGCCGCTTTTTGAGACTATCCCCGACCTGGAGCGCGGCCCCGAAATCATGGCCGCCTGGCTCGACCTGCCCGAGGTCGCCACCCGCGTGCGCCACGCTCAACAGGGCATTCAAGAGGTCATGCTCGGTTATTCGGACAGCAATAAGGACGGAGGCTACCTGACCTCAAACTGGTCGCTCTACCATGCCGAACGGCAACTGGTCGATGTCTTCAAGAAACGCAAGACAGGTTTACGGCTGTTCCACGGCCGGGGCGGCTCGGTAGCCCGGGGCGGCGGCTCCAGCTTCGACGCCATCCTGGCCCAGCCGCCAGGCACGGTCAATGGACAAATACGTCTGACCGAACAAGGCGAGGTCATACAAACCAAGTATAAAGATGCCGAGGTCGGGCGCTCGCATCTGGAGATGCTGGTCGCCGCCACGCTTGAAGCCAGTCTTGCGCCCCAGCCAACGGCATGGAAAACCGAAGACGAAAACATGGCCCACTTCGGCGCGACACTGGACTTCTTGTCCAAGGGCGCCCAGGACGCCTACCGCGATCTCGTCTACGCGACACCCGGGTTCAATGACTATTTCTTCGCCTCGACGCCCATACTGGAAATTGCCGGCCTGAATATCGGGTCGCGCCCCGCCTCGCGCAAGGCCAATCAAAAAATCGAAGACCTGCGCGCCATACCGTGGGGCTTTTCGTGGGCGCAATGCCGGCTTCTGCTGACAGGCTGGTACGGCATGGGAACGGCGCTGCACAACTATGTCGACAACGGCCATGAACGCAGCCCGTCCAGTGCCGGCAAGCGCCTGGCGCAATTGCAGGAAATGGCCCGGACCTGGCCCTTTTTCCGAACGCTGCTATCGAATATGGAGCAGGTGCTGGCCAAAACCGACCTGGACATCGCCCGCCAGTACGCCAGCCTGGTGCCCGACGCCAAATTGCGCAAACGAATTTTCGGCCGCATCGAGCAGGAATTTGCCTTGACCCTGGCTATGTTCAAGCGCGTCGCCCAACGCGACCTGCTGGCCGACGACCCGCTGCTGGCGGCCGCGCTCAGCGAGCGCTTCGCCTACATCGACCCGTTGAACCATTTGCAGGTCGAACTGCTGCGTCGCCACCGTCAGGCAGCCAACAAGGCCGCTCAAAACAACGAAAAAGAAAGCCAGATCCAACGCGCCATTCACATGACGATAAATGGCATTGCCGCGGGATTACGCAACTCGGGTTAAGGTAAAAGGGCAGCGCCTAGCGCTGCCCCAACGCTTTTTCAATTTTCTTGTCGGTGTTGTACTGACTTAAGGCGTATACCGCCCAGATAGCGGCAGGAATCCAGCCGATGACGGTAATTTGCAATATCAGGCAGATAATGCCAGCGATGGGCCGTCCGATAGTAAAAAACGCCAGCCAAGGCAAAATCAAGGCAATTAAGAATCTCATAGTTAAAGCTCTTTTCCACAGGGTGTATTTTTCAGCCCGCCATTCTAACGCGAGATGACGTTATAAAAATCAAAGATAGTCAATCAACGCCAACCGGACAACATAAGGCCCCTGCGCGCATACCAATCGTGTTTTTTTGTATCCAAAGCTCTCTTGAGCAGGCCCCGCTGAATCCATGAACACGGCGAATGCACTGCCCGCCCCGGCTCGAAACCGATTGTTATAAACGGCCAAAAAACGTCTCGCATCGCCCACCAGCCTCGCATGACTATGCTTACATCGTCTTGCCTCATTAAACACAAGGAAAGGAGACCAGGCCCATAATTTGCTGGCTACAGTGCTTCAGTTTGAGTCCGTCCTGTCGATGGTCTGTATCAAAACAAAAAGGAGTTCATTATGCAACGACGTCACTTTTTGATTGGCTCTGCTTTACTGACTGCGGGCATGGCCGCGGGCTGCACCACCACGCCTCGCACGCCCGAAGACACGGCCGCCCGAAAAAATGAAATCAACGCGGGCATCGACTCCACACTCGACAGGCTCTATGCCTCGGCCAAGGGCTCGCGCGAGCTGGCCCAAAAAGCCAAGGGCATCCTGGTATTTCCTTCGGTGCTCGCCGCAGGCCTGATCGTCGGCGGCGAGTATGGCGAAGGCGCATTGCGTGTCGGCGGGAAAACGACAGACTATTACAGCACCGCTTCGGGTTCCTTCGGCTGGCAGGCCGGGGCCCAGTCCAAGGCCCTGATCCTCATGTTCATGACAGACGAAGCCTTGCGAAAATTTCGCAGCAGCAACGGCTTTACCGTCGGCGCCAACGCCACGGTGGCCTTGGCGAAAATAGGCGCTGACGGCACAATCGATAACAATACGATTCGTGAACCGATTATTGGCTTTGCTTTGACCAATGCCGGACTGATGGCCGGCATTACGCTGGAAGGCAGCAAAATAACAAAGCTCAATTGGTAAGTCTCGGCGTTTCTTGAGTGAAGCGTCAAACGACTTTTTCCGGCCAGATCGCGCTCAAGCGATCTGGCCGTATTACGGCTACTTAAGACTGGCCAGCTTCTGATTCAGAGCCTCTAGCGGCAAAGCCCCGTTAACGCGGCTGCCATCGGAAAAGATAATGGCCGGAGTTCCCTGCACCCTCATTTTCCGACCCAGCGCCAAGATTTCTTCGACCGGCGTATCGCATTTCGCTTCGGGCGGCGTTTTGCCGTCGACCATCCAGTCACGCCATGTTGCCGCCTGGTCTTTGGCGCACCAGATATCACGCGCCTTGGTTTCCGAGTCGGGTGACAGAATGGGGAACAAAAGCGTATAAACCGTAGTGTTATCGATTTGCGCCAGGGTCTTGTGCAGCATTTTGCAATAGCCGCAATTGGGGTCTTCAAAGATCGCCAGTTTACGTTCGCCGTTGCCTTTGACCTGCTTGATCGCCAAATGCAAAGGCAGCGAATCGAATGGCACCTCGGACAATTTCGCCAAACGCTCGGCTGTCAGGTCACGATGTGTTTTCGCGTCGACCAAGGTGCCTTGCAAAACGTACTCGACCTGCGCATCGGTGTAGAGAATATCGCCGCCAATCAGCACTTCGTACAGGCCGGCGAACGCGGTCGGTCTGACCTCGGTCACCTCGATGCCCTCAAAACGGCTCTCGAACCGCTTGCCAATGGCATCCAGTACGCCTGCGTTTTGCTCTGCAGGGGCCGCAGCTCGTGGCCCGTCGGCCTTTGATTGCGCCTGGACCGCGCCCGCTGAAACCAAAACGCCCAAACCGCTGAACAGCAAGGCGCCCAGAAAACGTGAAACCCGCAAAACCATAACCACTCCAATAGTTGAATTTTCTGTGCGTAAAACGGCGCGCACGGCGTAACGGCAAGCGCTCATTCGCCCGACGCCCCGGCGATTAACCGCCGTTTGATAAACGGCACCCGATCAACAAGCTGCATACCTAAATTACGCGCAAGCATTACGGGCGGAGCCTGAGAGGTAAACAGGCGATGCAAGCCATCCGTTGCCAAACGCATGGCCAATAGCGGCTCGGCCCGGGCGCGACGATAACGATCCATGATGCGCTTATCGCCGACGCCGCGGTAACTTTCCTTCTCTGCCAACACGCGAATCAATGTTTCGACATCGCCCAGCCCCAAATTAAGGCCTTGTCCGGCCAAAGGATGAACCCGATGTGCGGCATCGCCCACCAGGGCGACCCCCGGCGCGACCATCGCGCTTTGCTCAAGGAATAACGGAAAGCCATACAAGGTGCTACGCACCTGCAAGCGGCCAAGACGGCCGCCGCTGGCATGCAGCAAACGCGTTTCAAGCGCTGCGTTGCGCTCGTCCTGGGGCAATGCCTGCAATTCGGCGGCCAACGCCTCGGGCATCGCCCAGACCATGGAAACCTGGTGCCCGTCCGGCGTATCGGGCATGGGCAATAAAGCCAGGATTCCATCGGACATAAACCATTGCATCGCGACGTTCTGGTGAGAGTATTCACTCGTCAAATGCACCACCAGCCCTGTCACGCCATAGGGTGTGGATTTCTGGCTGATGCCGGCCGCCTCGCGCACCGCAGAACGCGCACCGTCGGCCCCCACCAGCAAATCGGCCGTTAACCTGCGCCCGGACTCGGTCACCACCGTTGATGCCGCCGGGGCGGGTTCGATACGGCTAAGCTTTTCTGTATGCCACGCAATGCCAAACACGTGCACCGCCTGTTGCAAAACCCGCTCCAGCTCGCTGGATTCGATGATCCAGGCCAGGGTGGGCTGAGCCGCCTGCCAGGCCTGCAACGATACCTGGCCGCTGGCGTCCCCATGAACCTCCATGGCTTCGACCGGTGTTACCCGCCCCTGATCCAGCATGCTCCAGATGCCGAGCCGATTTAAAAACTGCTGGCTGGCTGGCGAAATAGCGTATACCCGCGGGCAGTAGACCCCCGTTTGCGCCGGCGCGGGAACCTGGCGCGGCCCGATCAGGCTGGTATTGAAGCGGGCTTTGGTCAAACCGAGCGCTGCCGCCAGCCCGACAATCCCGCTACCGCAAACTACGACAGAATCGTTACTCATCGTGCTGAAGGCGCTCCCGCTTGCTTGGGCCACAATACCCACATTTGGCCTGGCTGCTTCATACGGCCGGCCTGCGCCCCGGCGTCGTCGCCGAAGCCCCAGTAATAATCGGTACGCGCGGCGCCTCGTATGGCCGCGCCGGTGTCTTGCGCAAATACCAGACGCTGCAGGGGAGTACTTGAGGCAGGATAGGTGGAACTTAAAAAGACCGGCGTTCCCAGCGGCACGAAGGTGGTGTCGACCGCCACCGAGCGCTGGCCGATCAGCGGAATGCTGTAAGCCCCTTTCGGCCCCAGCTCTGGATCGACCACGGCCTCTTCGTTAAAAAACACCATGGCGGTATTGGCGTTCAGCATCTCCTGGACGCGACCGGGATTGCGCTTGGCCCACGCCTTGATATTTTGCATCGACGCCTGTGCCAGCGGAATTTCACCCTTATCGGCCAGCCACTTGCCTATCGAGGCATACGGCCGGCCATTATGATCGGCATAGGCCAGGCGTATGGTTTCGCCGCCAGGCAATAAGGCACGGCCGGAACCCTGGATTTGCAGGAAAAAGGCCTCGACCGGATCGCTCGCCCACACAATGACCGGGGGCTGTTTGCTGGCGCTGGCTATTTCAGCGCGCGTGTCGTAAGGCACGACCCGCTTGCCGACCAGCTTGCCTCGTATGCGCTTGCCCGCCAATTCAGGATAGACCGTTCCCAAGTCGATAGTAAGCAAGTCCGCCGGGGCCGCGTACAGCGGCCACTGGTAGTCGCCGGTTCGCGTTCGAGAGGCATGGATGAGGGGCTCGTAATAGCCCGTCACGGTATTTTGCGCGGGGCGCCCGGCGGCATCAAGCAGCCGCCAGGGCTGCAAATGCGTTTGCAGGAATTGGCGCACCGCGGTGGCGTCAGGGCTGGATGCCGATATGCCCGACTGCAGCACCGCGGCGCATACCGGTTGCCACGCCCTCGGAGTGGCGCGCGCTTGCATATTGAGCGATCCCGACACCGGCCTCATGAGGCCCTTGCAGTTATTGACAAACCCCTTCCAGACCAGGTTCAGGTCGTCGGCGGGCCAGCCGGGCAATGTCGACCAGTTGACCGCCTGGAATTTACCTGCCAAAGCGCGAGGCTTGGTGTCGCGCATCGAGCTCAGATCGGGCACGCGCAATGGCTGTTCGGCAATATTGGGAACCGGCCCCGCCGGGCCGGCGCCTTCGGGCTCTGGTGGAATACTGCTGCACGCAGTCAAAAGCGCCAGTAAAACGGATGAAATCAGAAGTCTTTTCATAAACACCAGTTGCCAATACAAATTAGTGTAAGGTGCGCGGCATGGCCAGGACGAATTCGTCGATAGCGACCTCGAAAGGAATGCCATTGTCGCCAACGCAATGATACGTGCCTCGCATGGTACCGATAGGCGTGGGCAATGGGCAACCGCTGGTGTATTCAAATGTTTCGCCGGGGCCTAACAAGGGTTGTTGTCCGACCACGCCCAACCCACGCACCTCTTGGGTGTGGTCCTTGCCGTCGGTAATGATCCAATGGCGGCTGACGACCTGCGCCGCATGCTGCCCGTTATTGGTAATACGCACCGTATAGGCAAACACAAACTGCTGCTCATCGGGCTCGGACTGATCCGGCAAGTATTGCGGCGTAACGGTAACGGACAGATCGTAAGGTTTCATGGAGAGGTTCCAAATTAAATGATTCGTCGAAGCCGACACCGTTCGCGGTTGATTTAGAAATGGAATAACCTGCAATAATGGCACATTATGCTCAAATCTTCCCACGACCCACGGATTTAGTTCAAGCCCATGCCAACAGCCCACCGCACCCGTATAGCTCCCAGTCTTCTGGCTGCCGACTTCGCCCGCCTGGGCGAAGAAGTCCGCAACGTCGTTGCGGCAGGCGCCGACTGGATCCATTTTGACGTCATGGACAACCATTACGTTCCCAACCTGACCATAGGTCCCATGGTATGCGAAGCCATACGCCCCCATACCGACGCCCCTATTGACGTGCACCTGATGGTCGAGCCGGTCGACGCCATTATCCCGCAATTTGCCAAAGCGGGCGCCAACATCATCACCTTCCATCCCGAAGCTTCCCGCCATCCCGACCGCACACTGGGCCTGATCAAAGAGCACGGCTGCCAGGCCGGCCTGGTATTCAACCCCGCAACGTCGCTCGAATGGATGGACTACGTCATGGATAAACTGGACGTCGTCTTGCTCATGTCGGTCAACCCCGGTTTCGGCGGCCAAAGCTTTATTCCCTCCACCTTGGCCAAACTGCGCCAGGCGCGGCAAAAAATCCAGGATTGGGAAAACCGTGGCGGGCAGCGCATCGCACTGGAGGTCGATGGCGGAGTCAAGGTCGATAACATCGCCGCCATCCGCGCGGCCGGCGCCGACACTTTTGTTGCGGGGTCCGCTATTTTCAGTCAGGAAAATTACCAGGAAGTCATTCGCGCCATGCGCGCCGAAATCGTCAAGGGCGAAACCATTACAATTTAAACGGCTATTTACCAGGAATACTCTCATGCGTTTTACCGCGGCTCTCCTTGATTTGGACGGCACCTTGCTCGACACCGTCCCCGACCTGGTCGACGCGGTCAACGCCATGCGCCTGGAAATCGACCTGGCCCCGCTTCCCCAGGAAACCATTGCCTCGTATGTGGGCAAAGGCACCCAACACCTGGTGGAGCGCGCCTTGGCGCACGACGCAACGGCCACGCAGCCCACAGCGGAGCAAACCGGACATGGGCTGGCGTTATTTGAAAAGCACTACCACCGCGTCAACGGTCGCAAGGCTGCGCTCTATCCCGGCGTCATTGAAGGGCTCAAAACCTTTCAAAAGCACGGCGTCAAGCTGGCGGTCGTCACCAACAAACCCGCCGAATTCACCCACCCGCTGCTGGAGCGCTCGGGCCTGGCCAACTTTTTTGAGCACGTCGTATGCGGCGACACCTGCACGGAAAAAAAGCCCCATCCCATGCCGCTCCTGCATGCGTGCGAACTGCTGCAAACGCCGCCTTTCCATGCGCTGGCCGTAGGCGACTCGGTCAACGACGCCCAGGCTGCCCGCGCCGCGAAAATTACCGTCCTGGCCGTGCCCTACGGCTACAACGAAGGACAAGACGTGCGAAATCTTGAAGTCGATGATATAGTTATGTCCATCGAAGCGGCAGCCCAATGGGCCGGCCTGCATTAAACAAGACCAAACAATGACAAACGCTACCCAATCTTATTACGTTACGCCCAGCGCCACTTGGCGCTGGTGGCGTTCGTGTTCTGGGTAGCGGTAATCCCTCCCGGCACCAAGACCTTTGTCTCGCGTGCTGTCTGTATTACCAAAAAAGCTAAGCCCGGAACCACATATTGGCCGGGCTTTTTTTGATTCCTGTCCGGCTCGTATACCCAACTTATTATCGAGATCCCAATGACAGAAATCGAATTCAACGCTCTGGCTGCACAAGGCTACAACCGCATCCCCCTGATTGCCGAAACCTACGCCGATCTGGATACACCGCTGGCCATTTACCTGAAGCTGGCGCATAGCGGCCCCGAAGGCGGGCGCAACAGTTGCCTGCTGGAATCGGTGGTGGGCGGTGAACGCTTCGGACGTTATTCATTTATTGGCCTGCCCGCCAAGACGGTGATCCGCTCATTCGGCAAGATCACTGAAGTCGTGCGCCAAGGCCAGGTCGTCGAGACGCACGAAGGCGACCCGCTCAACTTTATCGAAGCCTATCAGCAACGCTTTAAAGTGGCCCTGCTCCCGGGCATGCCGCGCTTTGCAGGCGGCCTGGCCGGGTATTTCGGCTACGACACGGTACGCCATATCGAACCTAAGCTCGGGCCTGCCGTAAAGCCGTTTCCCGCCGGACAAGACGCAGGCACGCCCGACATCATGCTGCTGCATGTCGACGAACTGGTTGTGGTCGACAACCTGGCCGGCCGCACCTACTTGATGGTTTACGCCGACCCGAAGCAGCCCGAAAGCTATGCGCTGGCCAAACGCCGCCTGAAAGAGCTGCGCGAAAAGCTGCGCACCCCGGTCGTGATTCCGTACGCCTACGCCAGCCTGCAGACCGAAACTCGGCGCGACTTCAAGAAAGAAGACTATATCGCCGCCGTCCTTAAAGCGAAAGAATACATTGCCGCCGGCGACGTCATGCAGGTCCAGATCGGACAAGTCATTGCCAAACCGTTTCGCGATTCACCGCTTTCGCTCTACCGCTCCTTGCGCTCGATCAATCCTTCACCCTATATGTACTACTGGAATTTCGATGACTTCCACGTAGTGGGGTCGTCGCCCGAAATCCTGGTTCGCCAGGAAGTGGTCACCGAAGAAGAGCGCCAGAAAACCCTGGTTACCATTCGCCCCCTGGCCGGCACGCGTAAACGCGGCACAACGCCAACCGAAGACGAACAACTGGCTGAAGAATTGCTGGCCGATCCCAAGGAGCGCGCCGAACACGTCATGCTGATCGACCTGGCGCGCAACGATATCGGCCGCGTGGCGGAAACCGGCACGGTCAAAGTGACCGACACCATGACCATAGAGCGCTACTCGCACGTTATGCACCTGGTATCGAACGTGACCGGCGTACTGCACGAGGGCATGAGCAATATCGACGTGCTGCGCGCCTCGTTTCCGGCCGGCACCCTGACCGGGGCGCCCAAGGTGCGCGCCATGGAAATCATCGACGAACTCGAGCCCGTGCGGCGCGGCGTCTATGGCGGCGCCGCCGGCTACCTGAGCTACGGCGGTGAGATGGATGTCGCCATCGCCATTCGCACCGGCATTGTCAAAGACGGCATGCTTTATGTCCAGGCGGCGGCCGGCATAGTGGCCGATTCCGATCCCGAAAAAGAATGGCTGGAAACCGAAGCCAAAGCACGCGCCGTGATTCGCGCGGCCGAGAAAGTGCAGTTTGGCCTTGATGAACCCGTTTAATACATAAAGCATCGTCCTCAGGAGAACCCCATGCTATTGATGCTTGATAACTACGATTCGTTTACCTACAACCTGGTGCAATACTTCGGCGAGCTGGCCGAAGAAGTGAAGGTGCTGCGCAACGACCAAACCACCGTGGCGGAAATCGCGGCGCTCAACCCCAGTCGCATTTGCATTTCACCTGGTCCCAAGTCGCCTGCCGAAGCCGGCATCTCGATCGAGCTGATCCAGCACTTTGCCGGAAAAGTGCCGATTCTGGGCGTTTGCCTGGGTCACCAGGCCATCGGCGCGGCCTACGGCGGCAAAATCGTCCGAGCCCGCGAGCTCATGCACGGCAAGACATCGCCCATCGTCCATACCGGCACCGATGTATTCCGCGGCCTGCCCTCGCCCTTCACGGTCACCCGCTACCACTCGCTGGCCATCGAACGCAGCTCCTTGCCCGAGTGCCTGGAAATCACCGCCGAAACCGACGACCAAGAAATTATGGGTGTGCGTCATAAAACCCTGCCCGTCTTTGGAGTACAGTTTCACCCCGAGTCGATACTCAGCGAACACGGCCACGCCTTGCTGCGCAATTTCTTGACGATTTAATAGGGAACAATAATGACAACACCGATTACCGCCACCGAAGCGCTTTCGCGCTGCATCGAACATCGCGAAATATTCCACGACGAAATGCTGCACCTGATGCGCATGCTGATGCGCGGCGAATTGTCGCCGCAAATTGCCAGCGCCCTGTTGATGGGCCTGCGCGTCAAAAAAGAAACCATTGGCGAGATCACCGCCGCGGCCCAGGTCATGCGCGAATTTGCGCTACAGGTGCACACCAACGACAGCGACAACTTGCTCGATATGTGCGGCACCGGCGGCGACGGCTCCAACACCTTCAACATTTCCACCGCCTCCATGTTTGTCGCCGCGGCGGCCGGCGTCAAAATCGCCAAGCACGGCGGGCGCAGCGCCTCCTCATCCTCAGGCAGCGCCGACGTCATCGAGGCCCTGGGCATCAACATCGACCTGTCGCCCGAGCAAATCACCGACTGCATCGAGCAGACCGGCATCGGCTTCATGTTTGCACCGGCCCACCATGGCGCCATGAAAAATGTGGCGGCCGTACGCAAGGAACTGGGCGTTAAAACCATTTTCAACATTCTGGGGCCGCTGACCAATCCGGCTAACGCGGCCAACCAGCTCATGGGCGTCTTCCACCCCGACCTGGTGGGTATCCAGGTACGCGCCTTGCAGCGCCTGGGCTCCAAGCATGTCTTGATCGTTCATGGCAAAGATGGCATGGACGAAGCCTCGTTGGGTGCAGCCACACTCGTGGGCGAACTTAAGAACGACGTCATCAGCGAATACGAGATCCACCCCGAAGACTTTGGCATGTCGATGATGTCGAACCGCTCGCTGAAGGTCGGCAACCGCGACGAGTCGGCTGCCCTGATCATGGAAGCGCTCAACAACGTCGCCGGCACACCTCGTGATATCGTAGGCTTGAACGCAGGACTCGCCATTTACGCCGGCAACAAGGCCGGCTCCATAAAAGAGGGCCTGAAACTCGCATTCGACACCATTGCCAGCGGAGCCGCCCGAGCCAAACTCGAGCAATTCCGCGCTTTCACACGGACATTGCAGCCATGAACGACATCCTGATCAAGATTCTCGAAACCAAAAAAGCCGAAGTTGCCACCGCCCGGCAAATGCGTAGCGAGTCCGACGTTCTGCGCGAAGCAAAAAGCCGTAAAGACGTACGCGGCTTTGTGCGCGCCCTTGAACAGAAAATCGCCCAAGGTAAACCCGGCGTGATCGCCGAAATCAAAAAGGCCTCGCCCTCGAAGGGCGTGATCCGCGAAAACTTCAACCCGTCGGACATCGCCACATCGTATGCCGCACACGGCGCGGCCTGCCTTTCCGTTCTGACCGATGTGCAGTTTTTCCAGGGCTCCTACGACTACTTGCGCCAGGCCCGCGCGGCCTGCACGCTGCCTGTGCTGCGCAAGGACTTCATCATCGACCCCTACCAGATCGTGCATTCGCGTGCGTTGGGCGCCGACTGCATCTTGCTGATCGTGGCGGCGCTGAGCCCATCGCAATTACGCGAATTTGAAAGCCTGGCCATTGAGCTGGGCATGGATGTACTGGTTGAGGTGCACGACCAGGCTGAGCTGGACATCGCACTGCAACTGCAATCGTCGCTGCTGGGCATCAATAACCGCAACCTGCGCACCTTCGAAACCTCGCTGCAAAACACCATCGGCCTGCTGCCCTCCATTCCGGAAGGCAAGCTGATTGTGACGGAAAGCGGCATCGCCACCCGCGACGACGTCAGCCTGATGCGCGAACACCATGTCAACGCCTTCCTGGTGGGGGAAACCTTCATGCGCGCCCCCGAGCCCGGCCAGGCGCTGCAAGCGCTTTTCTTTTAAAGGATAGCCGCCACCATGCCGCAGCCGAACTGCCCCTTGTGCCTGGAACGAACGCAGGGTCTTGCCCTCTGGCAAAACCCCGAGCTGCGGGTCATCGACGCCGCCGACCCGAATTATCCAGGATTCACCCGGGTTGTCTGGCACGAGCATGTGGCTGAAATGACCCAGTTGAACCGGCCCGAGCGTCGCCATATCATGGATGTCGTGTGGGTCGTCGAACAAGCCCAACGCGATGTGCTCATGCCACACAAAGTGAACCTGGCGGCCTTCGGCAATCAGGTTCCGCACTTGCACTGGCATATTATTCCCCGCTGGACGACCGACTCGCACTACCCGGACAGCTATTGGTCCCCTGCGCCGGCCCGCAGCGCCGAACAGCAACAGGAATGGAAAGCGCAGCGTGCGCAAATCGCCAGCCTTATCCCCACTTACCATGCGATTCTGCGCGAAGCGCTTGAATCCATGTAGCCAGGAAGGCAAACGTCCATGGCCCGCTCATCCACCGCAGCAGATATCGCCCGCAACGTGCTGCAAGACGACCTGCAGGAGCACATCCGGCATCTGGCCCCCGTGTGGAAAGACACGCTGAACGGTCCGGCTGCGCACCAGGCGCTACTTAAGCTGCGCACATTTCTGGCACAGCGGCGCAGCGCCGGCGCCGAGATCTATCCGGGCCAGCCTTTTCGCGCTCTGCAAGACCTGCAACCCGAGTCCGTGCGCGTCATCATTCTTGGCCAAGATCCGTACCACGGCCCGAACCAGGCGCAAGGCCTGGCGTTTTCAGTACCCGACATATGCCCGTGCCCACCCAGTCTGCGCAATATCTTTAAAGAACTTGCGCTCGAATACCCCGAGCATGCAACGCCGCAAAGCCACAACCTTGCGCGTTGGGCGCAACAAGGCGTACTGTTGCTCAATACCGTCCTTACTGTCGAGTCGCGGCAGCCCGGATCGCATGCCAAAAAGGGCTGGGAAATAGTCACCGACCATATCATCCAGCGCGTAGCCCAGTCTGCGCAACCTAAAGTCTTCATGCTCTGGGGCGCGCACGCGCAATCCAAGCAAGCGCTCATACCCATGGGCCCCGGCCACGCCCCCGCCCTGATTCTTACCGCCAACCACCCTTCTCCCCTATCGGCCCAGCGCCCGCCCAAACCGTTCATTGGCTGTCAGCATTTCATACAGGCCAATGCCTGGCTGCACCAGCATCATCAGCCTGAAATTGACTGGCTAGGCGAGCCCGCCATAAAGCAGATGGCACAAAAAACGCTGTGGTAAGTCCGTCGATTGTTTCGCTCTCAGTAGCAATGCGCATCAAGGCGTAATTGATCCGCCCTTGCGGGCGACTTACTCTCTAACCGTTCACGCAAGACAGTACAGCGCACGTTGATCGCACGCCCGATCAACTTCGCGCCACCGATACTGGCTGATAGATATCGAAGGAACGGAGGAGAGCTTCAATGCCCTATGTTGTGACGGAAAACTGCATCAAATGCAAATACATGGATTGCGTGGAAGTGTGTCCGGTCGACTGCTTTCATGAAGGCGAGAATATGCTGGTCATTGATCCGGCCATGTGCATCGATTGCGGCGTATGCGTACCCGAGTGCGCGGCACAGGCAATAAAACCTGGTGCCGATACCAGCGTCGCCGACTGGGTCCTGTTCAATAGCAAATACGCCGCATTATGGCCTAACTCCGTCAACAAGAAACCGCCGGCGAGCGACGCCCTGTCCTGGGATGGCGTGGCGGGAAAGTTACAGATCGAATTTGGAACCAGCGACCCTAGCGTTGCTTAATTGAAGGTGTATTGATATGGCCTCCTACAACACAGAAACCGTAATTTCCGTTCATCACTGGAACGACACGCTCTTTAGTTTTCGCACCACACGTTCGCCATCGCTGCGATTCGAAAGCGGCCACTTCGTGATGCTGGGTCTTGCAATCGGCGAAAAACCGCTTCTGCGCGCCTACAGCATGGCCAGCGCCAGCTATGACGCTCACCTGGAGTTTTTCAGCATCAAAGTACCCAATGGACCGTTGACGTCCCAACTTCAACATCTGAAATCGGGAGACCAGGTTCTTGTAGGTCAAAAGTCGGTAGGCACCCTGGTCCCTGACGACTTGCTGCCGGGCAACAACGTCTATTTATTTGGTACGGGAACCGGGCTCGCACCGTTCCTGAGCATCATCCAGGAGCCCGGCATTTACGAGCGCTTCGATAAGGTCGTACTGGTGCATAGCGTGCGGCGGGTCAGCGACCTGGCCTATGCGGACAAGTTCGAGCAAGAATTGCCCGACCACCCTCTTGTCGGAGAAGCCGCTCGCAAGCAGTTCATCTACGTGCCGACCGTCACTCGCGAACCCTTCCGCAACGTGGGCCGCATCACTCGCCTGATTGAAAGCGGCGAACTGGCTGACATCACCGGGCTGCCCGACCTCAACCCCGACACGGATCGAGCCATGCTCTGCGGCAGTGCCGGCATGCTGCAGGACCTGAGCGAGCTTTTGGAGCGGCGCGGTTTCACCCCATCGCAACACCGGGGCCACGCCGGCCATTATGTGATTGAGAAAGCCTTCGCCGAGCGTTGATCGTTACGCTTTCCGTAACGTTGCGACGACCGATGAAATTGATTGCCCCGAAAACCGACACTACAGTGTTATCAGCCTGAGTAAAAGGAGACGCATAATAATGAGCAAGCCCAACGAATTGCCGCCGACACCCGGAAAGTTCTCACGTATCAGATCGATTGAGCTGGGCGACACAACGCTGCTGTTTATTTCAGGCGCCTGCGCCACTCCAAATCCGCCTCCCGACACGGGTGAGCAAACCGAACTCGTCTTTGCAAAGATGGCCAACTTGCTGGCGGAGCATGGCGCCAGCCTTTCAGACATCGTGAAACTAACCGTCTTCCTGGCGGACATCAGGGATTACGACAAATACAACGCTGTCCGAAATCGCGTCTTCGCCTCAGTTTCGTCGCCTCCGGCCAGTTCTGCGCTTGAAGCCAAGCTTGTATCGGCGCAGTTCCTCATCGAAATCGAGGGAATAGCCGTTACGACGCGAAAAAAGTAGCCGGCACATCGCCCTGGCGCCCGGCTTGGCGCAAGCTCCCTGACCGGCCTCTCTCGTTATTTAATATTGATATAAGGACATCGCGATGCCTACGCAATTGATCGCATCACCCTCGATGAACGATTTCGTTGATCAGACGATGAGCGCAATACTGGATGCCTGCACACGATGCGGGCGTTGCGTGGAAGTCTGTCCAACCGTTCCTTTTTCGGGGCTGGCCGACGCCGCGCCCGTGAATGTTATTACCGGCGTATTGGACTTCGTGAGCGGTTCCGCCCCCATGCCTGACGCATCGGGCACATGGGTCAACAAATGCAATGGATGCGGAGATTGCATTCCGGCCTGTCCTGAGGGAATAAACCCGCGACAACTTATCAACCTGACGGCATCCAAAGTCTCGAAGGAAAAAAACTCCACTCCTTATGCATTTCGCAAAATGGCGCGCGCCATTCGCATCATGGTCGGCATGCAACTCGTCCCCGACGATGTCGCCCGACTACTAAGGCCTCCGAAGGCTCGCAATGTCGACGTTGTTTTCTATACCGGCTGCAACCCCATCCGAACGCCCCATGTCTTGTTCAATGTAATGACCATTCTGGACGAACTCGATGTTCAGTACGAAGTCATGGGAGGCACTTCCGCCTGCTGCGGAGTCGTGCACAGCAAGTGGGAGGGCGACCTGAAAACAGGAGGTCGGGTCACCGAACACACATTGCAAAAATTCGGCGACTTCAAACCGCAAAAAGTCATTAGCTGGTGCCCGACATGCCAAATTCATCTGGGCGAAACAATGAAGGGTTATCGCGAGGTCGCGTTCGATTTCGAGCATCTGACAAAATTTTTGCTCGAGCACGAAGACGCACTGATTACGCGCTTCAACACGCCTGTCAATATGCGCGTACTGCTGCATACCCACCACGGCATGCCCGAGGTGGGCGACACCGTGCTGCGCCTGTTGCGTGCCATCCCCGGCCTGACAGTGATCGATGCCGTCGAAGAGCCCGCTTATATGTGCGGCGCGTCAGGCTCGGAGCGTGCTCTTGAAATGAAGGCGCATTTTCGTGCCGAGACAGTCAGGCAAAGCCAGCAAGAAGGCGTTGACGCCCTTGTATCGCTTTACCATGCCTGCCATCTTCAGCTCTCCAGCGAAGGCCATAAAAACGGCTTCAAGGTCGTCAACTTCACCGAGCTGCTGGTTCGCGCCCTGGGCGGTGAACCCTGCGAAGACACGGTGGAGCCATTTCGCATAATAGGAGACTGGCGGAAAATGATTCTGGAAGCCTCGCCATTGCTTAAGGCCAATGGCATCGACATGGATCCCGAGGAACTCGCCGCTGTTTTACCCGAGGTGTTTTCATCCGCCGAGTTTCGAGGCGGCCTGTGTAGTTTTGCGCCAGAGTCTTGACCGTTTCCACCTGGCCGACTGTAGTTCATTAATATCCACCATTGGTCTCCCACTAATATAATAAGGAGAGGTATTTATGCAACGTCGCGAATTCCTGATAAGCGCTGGCGCCGCCGCGTTAGCCGGAGCTCTGCCGGCCGCCGCCGCAACGCGGTTTCCAACTCAACCCGTTACACTGTACTGTCCGTTCACCGCCGGCGGCGCGACCGACCAGATCATGCGCTTAATCGGCGCGTCTTTGGGAAAAACGCTGGGGCAACCCGTTATTATCGAAAACAAATCGGGAGCGGGGGGAACGCTGCCCGCGCTGACCATGCGCACAGCTCGGCCCGATGGATACACCTTAACCCAGGTCCCCATTGCCATGCTGCGTCTGCCGCATATGCAAAAAAAGAAAACCTTCGATCCGCTCGATGACTTTACCTTCATCTGCAACGTGACTGGCTATACATTAGGGTTGGTGGTGCCGGCCGATTCGCCATTCAAGACCGTACAGGACGTCATCAGCTTCGCCAAGGCCAACCCGGAAAAAATAACGTACGGCTCGACCGGAGTCGCGGCATCTCCCAATCTGTTGCTTGCGGAATTTGCATCGCTCGCGGGCATCAAGCTTACGCACGCGCCGTACAAAGGCGATGCGGACATGCTAATGGCCGTACTTGGAAACCATGTCCATCTGGGCACAGGCACCGCCAGTTTTGCCCCACACGTCAATTCCGGAAAATTGCGCCTTCTTGCCACTTATGGCAACAAGCGTTCCAAAGACTGGCCCGATGTCCCAACACTGAAAGAGCTCGGATACAACGTCGTATCGGAATCGCCGTGGGGTATTGCCGGGCCCAAGGGAATGGACCCGGCCGTGGTTAAAGTCTTGGCGGACGCCATACACAAATCCCTCGAAGAGCCCGCTGTATTGCAGGCGCTCGATCAATACTCCCAGCCAGTCATTTTCATACCGCCAAATGATTACGCTGTTTGGGCCAAAGAGCTCTATGCGTCAGAAAAAGACATGATAGAACGCATGGGCCTGACTGGAACGATGTAGCAGCCAACGCGATTTCAACCCCGGGTTTCATGGTATTTCGTGAAACCTTTTTAGAAGGTAGCGGACACAATCATGAATACATCCCACAGCCCCGATACACTGGCCCGGCCCAACGGGTTTGCGCATGTCGTCACGTCGACCCACGCCACTACCGTGTTTGTATCGGGGCAGGTTGCCTATGATGATGAAGGCCGTATTGTCGGACACACTGATTTAACGGCTCAGACTCATCAAGTTTATTCAAATATAGAAAAGGCGCTGGCGGCGGTGGGCGCCTCTTTACAGGACGTAACCAAGACCGTGCTTTTCGTGCGCGATCTCGATCCCGACAAGGCACGAATCATTCGCGAGGCAAGGGCTCCTTTCCTGTCGGCAGGCCGCCTTCCCGCAAGCACTATGGTCGGAGTCGCGTCGCTGGCACACCCGGATTTGCTGCTTGAAGTTGAAGCCGTGGCCATGCTTGCCTAAGCAAATCACGCCCTCATAAACCCTGAAAATTCGATATGACCGCCAAAACCACTGTGCCATTTTCGTTCCCCGATCCGCTAACGCTCTGCGGCCGCCCATTTCAGCCTGGCCGGGCCAGAATCGCCATTATCGGGGCAGGCGTGATGGGGCCGGGTATCGCGCAAGTGTTCGCGGAACACGGTTTCGATGTCGATTTATGCGACATCAGCGCAGCAATGCTTGAACGGGGCATCGCTTCGCTAAAAGACAGTCTGGCCTTAAAAGCGACTCTCGGGATTATTGATCCCGAGGCGGCGGCAGCGGCATTGGCCCGCGTCGCTCCGGGCGATGTCAGCGACAAGGTGTTGGCAAACGCCGCCCTTGTCATTGAAGCGGTTACTGAAAATGAAAACATCAAGCGGGAAATATACGCGCGCGTCCTCGAGCACTCGAGCGCCCAAACGGCCGTGTGGAGCAACACCTCGACCCTAAATGTTTTCGCACTCGCGCCGCCCGAACTGTTGAATCGTTTACTGGTGGCCCACTGGTTTGCCCCTCCTCACATATTGCCGTTGGTGGAAGTGGTTGCGGCTCAGGATGCGTCCACCGACCTCCGAGACGAGAGCGTGGCGATCTTGCGCGGCCTGGGAAAAACGCCCGTGGTGCTGGACAAGTTTCTGCCCGGCTTCATCATCAACCGCTTGTTGCGCGCGCTGGGCAGGGAAGCGTTTCATATGATCGAGTCGGGCATTGTCTCGATTGAAGGCCTGGATATCGCGGTGCGCACCAGCCTGGCGCCCCGCATGCAGGTGCTTGGCCTGATGCAACGCTATGATTACACGGGCCTGAATCTCAGCATGCGCAATCTGGAGGACACCCAAATAGTCGATGCCCCGGTCGACCTTGCTCCTCGGATTCTGAAAGACCGCGTTGACCGTGGCGAACACGGGGTAACGACGGGCCGTGGTTTTTATGACTATAGCGGGCGATCCGCGCTGGACTTACAACGCCAAAGGGATCAAAAACTCTGGGAAGTCGTACAAGGCTTGGCAGAGCTGCTGTCCAACCCCAAGCCCATTTAGCCAAGCTTATGGTGCGCAGGCAGGCCGTCGGCAATGGCCTTCGAGAGCGCGGCAACAAGCGTCGCTTGACGGTCCCCATTGAAACGCGACGAGACCGCGGAAATGCTCAGCGCCGCAAACGGAACCACCTTCTTTTCGGGAATGGCCAGCCCAATGGCGCTTACACCCGGGGTTATCAATTCCGTCGTCAATCCGTACCCCTCTTTGCGGGTGCGCGCGACGGCTTTTTTTAATTCATTTTGTACATACCCAACAAATCGCGGCAGTCGCGTCGAATTCTTGGCGATGATTTCATTCACCTCATCGTCCGCAAGGGAGGCGAGCAGCGCAATGCTGCCCGATCCGATTCCAAGCGGCAAACGGCCTCCGACATCAAGCACCATTGCCTTGATGGGGTAGTCGCCCACAACACGATCGAGGCAAACGGAATCGAGACCGTTTCGAATGACCAGGTAGATGGCATCGCCCGTTTCGACAGCCAGACGCTCCATTAACGGCCGCCAGGTGCCGATCAACTTCGAATGATGGTAAGAAGCCAGGCCAAGCTCGAACGTCAGCGCCCCAATACGATAGCGTCGCGTTTGGGCATCTTGCTCGATTAAACCTTCATCCGCAAGGCATTTAAGCATCCTGCGAGCCGTCGGCATGGTAAGCCGCGCATCGTTAGCCAGGTCGGTCAGACGCGCACCCCGCACCGAATAGCTGCTGATTAAACGCATTAAAGCAACCGCCCTGGAAATGGACTGCGTGCCCTCGCTCTTCAAACTTGCCTCCTATTCCACTTTATGGAAGTAATTCGGATATCTATATTGCTGGAACATATAGCTTAATAGAAAATCGATAGCCACAATCTAAAAATTAGCGCCATAGTATGGAATTAAAAACGGGCTCTGATCCTGTCTCTATCCTTACAGAATGGCGGCCTACGGCAAAACGGAGCACGACGATATGAGTACAGGAAAGCCATCATGAGCAGCCATCTTCGTCCATTGATCGATCCGCGGTCGATCGCTATTTTTGGAGCGTCGGCCGACCTGACACGCCTCGGAGGCGTCCCTATCTCGCTTTTACTTCAACATGGTTTCGCCGGAGCGGTTTACCCCATCAACCCCAAATACGATAATGTGGGCGGCCTCAAATGCTATCCGGATATCGAGTCGCTGCCAGAGCCGGTCGATCTGTTGGTCATAGCCGTGGCAGCGCCGGAAGTCGTGCCTGTGTTGAAGCAAGCCGCGGCGAAAGGAATTCGTTCAGCAGTAGTTTTCGCAGCCGGTTTTGCCGAAGCGGGTGACGAAGAGGGGCACCGCTTACAAGACGAGCTTGTTCGATGCGCGCAAGCGCTGAATATTCAAGTCGCAGGCCCCAACTGCATGGGATTTGGCAATCTCGATACCCATGCATACAGCACGTTTACGTCCATATTTCGCACAACGCCCCCGCCGGCGGACCCTCGAGACGTGGCCCTCGTCACGCAGAGCGGCAGCGTATGCGCAGCCGTCTATGCGGCGGGGCGCGCTATCGGCGTGAAGTTCAATCTTGTCATTAATACCGGCAACGAGGCGTGTATCGAATTTTCCGAGTACCTGAGCTATCTCGCCTCGCGCGAGGGCACGCAGGCCATAGTCGGTTATGTCGAAGGCCTGCGTGATGGCGATCGGTTTCAGCATGTCGCCGCGCGAATGCGCGACCAAGGCCGGCTCCTGTCCCTCTTGAAGGTGGGTGAAACCGCCAAAGGAGCCGAAGCCGCCGCCTCGCACACGGCCGCCATTGCCGGCAGCCAAGCGGTCTATCGCGCCGTCTTCGAGCGTTTGTGCGTGGTTTCGGCTCACGACATCCTGCACTTGGCCGACATTGCCTATCTTTCCAAATTTCGCAATAAAACCAATGGGCCGCGCGTCGCGATCCTGACCATTTCAGGAGCCATAGGCGCCCTGCTGTCAGATCGCTTTATTAAAGCAGGCGTTAAAGTCCCCACGTTAAGCGATGCCATACAAACCCGTCTTCACGAAGGCATTCCTCGATACGGAATGGTGCAAAACCCCATCGACCTGACAGGCAACATCGTTAATCGCCATGCTTTTGTCGCCGATGCATTACGCGTTATTCTCGCTTCGGACGAAGTGGATTTCGCGGTCGTTTATGCGCCGGGTTTTTTGCTTGATCGTGTGGCGAACGACATTGCACAACTGGCCCAAACGACCACGAAACTCATTGCAGCCATTACAACCGGCACTGCAACCGAGCGTGCACGGCTTGAGGAGCACGGCATCCCGGTGTTTGAAGACACCACGCGAGCCGTCGACGCGCTGGCCAGCCTGGCGCTCTGGCATGACAATCGTCGCAAATATGTCGGCTCGCCCCTACCGAAAACCAGCGCGCCCCTTCCTTTTTCAGTCGCGACCTTGCTGCAGGCGGTGCGCGCCGAAAAACGCGTGCAACTCAATGAGTGCGAGGCAAAACAAGTGCTTTGCGCCTTTGAAGCCCCTGTCGTTGTCGAAAAAATCGTCAACACTGCGGATCAAGCCGTCGATGCGGCGGAACGGATGGGGTATCCCGTCGCTCTGAAAATCCTCAGCCCCGACATACCCCACAAGACCGAATTTGGCGGCGTCCTGCTGAACCTGAACAGCCCAAATGAGATACGCCCGGCGTTCGACAAAATAAACGAGAACATCCGTTCAGGCGCACCACTGGCGCGAATCGACGGTATGGTGGTCCAACGACAGGCCGAACAGGGCGTGGAGCTTCTGTTAGGCGTCGTTCGCGACCCCACTTTCGGCTTGATTATGACGGTCGGTCTTGGCGGCATCTGGGTAGAGTTGTTGAACGACGTGGTACATGCCCCTTTGCCGGTGAGCGCGCAATGTGCGGAAACGTTGCTGCAATCGCTGAAAGCCTGGCCGGTATTAAACGGGTTCCGCAAATCAGAACAGGTCGATGTCCGCGCCGTGGCGCAGGCGATGGAGCAGCTGTCGGACGCAGCGCTGGCGTTAGGCGATGAACTGGAGCAAATAGAAATCAATCCCCTCGTTGCCCGGCACGATGGCGCCGTCGTCGTCGACGCCTTTATTTTACTGTCCAACAACGCCCCGTCATGTATCCCGCCAGAGCATCCCCTAGAGGTTATCTATGACACATGATCATGGTCGCTTATCCGGAAAAATTGCCTTGATCACCGGTTCCACCAGCGGCATCGGGCTGGCCATCGCAAGACGGTTCGCAACAGAGGGCGCGACGGTCTTGCTGCATGGCTTCGCGGAAACCGAAAGCATCCAAACTTACGAAGCTGAACTTAGTGAGCTGGCCAATTCACCGGCAAAGCACATAGCCGCGGACTTGACCGTGCCTGACCAGATTGAAGCGCTGTACAAGCAGGTGGAGGACGTATACGGCCGCCTCGACATCCTGGTCAACAACGCAGGCATTCAGCATGTCGCGCCGATTGAGGCATTTCCGCCCTCGAAATGGGATGCCATTCTGGCGACCAATCTCTCGGCCGCATTTCATACCATTCGTTTGGCCCTGCCCCTCATGCATCGGCACCACTGGGGTCGCATCATCAACATTGCATCCGTTAGCGGGCTCATCGCCGCCCCGGGCAAGTCCGCTTATACCGCGGCGAAACATGGCTTGATTGGCTTGACCAAAGCGGTTGCCCTTGAAACGGCCGCCACGCCCATAACATGCAACGCAATCTGCCCGGGCTGGGTATTAACCCCGTTAGCTGAAAAACAAATCCAGGACCGCATGTTGCGCGAGAAAATCGATTACGGCGAAGCCACTAAACGCCTGCTGGTCAAACAGCCATCGCAAGCCTTTGTTTCCCTGGAACAAATTGCTGCCCTGGCTATGTATTTCGCATCAGAGGATTCTGCGCAAACGCGCGGCGTGGCCTGGAACATTGATGGCGGCTATACGGCCGCCTAATACCCCCCGGCGCATCGAACCGGCAAGTAAAGACAAACACGCCCGTGTTCGGGACTTATAAGCGCAGGCAGAACCTTCCACCATAAGGAAACTGGCAATGAAAGCCGTATTATGCAAAGAATGGGGACCTCCGGAACTACTGGTGGTCGACGACGTGCCAACGCCGCGCCCGGGAAAGAGCGAGGTGTTGATTGAAGTTCATGCCGCCGGCGTAAACTTTCCCGATACGTTGATCATTCAAAGAAAATATCAGTTTCAGCCCGAGCTCCCTTTCTCGCCAGGAGGCGAAGTCGCCGGCATCGTGAAAGAGGTAGGCGAAGGGGTCAGCAACAGCAAGCCAGGCGACCGTGTCGTCGGAAGCTTCTCGTGGGGCGGATTCGCAACCGAGGCGGTCGTGAAGGCCGAACGCGTCGTACAGATCCCCGACGAAATGGATTTCATCACCGCGTCGGCCTACATGCTGGCCTATGGCACCAGCCTTCACGCACTGAAAGACCGAGCGAAACTGGCGACGGGGGAAACATTATTGGTCCTCGGGGCGGCCGGTGGCGTGGGCATCGCGGCGATCGAGATAGGAAAAGCCATGGGCGCGCGAGTCATTGCGGCCGCGTCCAGCGACGAAAGGCTTGCGATGTGCGTCGCCCATGGCGCGGACGACTGTATCAATTACAAGCAGGAAGACCTTCGCGCAAGGATCAAGGCATTGACTGACGGTCGAGGCGTCGATGTCATTTACGATCCCGTCGGCGGCGATTACTCGGAAACCGCATTTCGCTCGATAGCCTGGGGCGGTCGGCACTTGGTGGTTGGTTTCGCGGCGGGGAGCGTTCCCAAAATTGCGCTCAACTTGCCGCTGCTGAAAGGGGCGTCGCTGGTCGGGGTGTTTTGGGGCGACTTCTTGCGCCATGATCCTTTGGTCGGGCGACAGCATCTACAAGACCTGCTGACGCTTTACCAGTCAGGTAAAGTACGTCCCCCGATCACACAAACATACCCCCTGGACGAGGCGCCCAAAGCGCTGCGCGCCGTCATGGAGCGACAGGTAAAAGGCAAGGTGGTGATTCTTCCCCGATCCATGAATGCACATTAACGTATCGACGATTCTCATCAAACAGAGGTCCAGGTATGCGCAGCCGAGTCAATGAAGACCTTTCGTTTAGAAAACTGGAAGTTTTTCTGGCTTACATGAAAGCCGGCAGCATGATGGGGGCTGCCGAACTCCTGGACAGCAGCGTCATTAGCGTCCACAGAGCCATCCGTTCGCTTGAAGGCAGTTTACGTTGCACCCTGTTTCGACGCGTTGGCAGGAACCTGGTTCCGACGGCTGCCGCCTACCTATTTGCAAAAACAGCCGAGGACGTCCTTGATCGAATGGAATCAGGCATTATTTCCACGCGTGAAGCCGCGGGTTACTCGGCGGATCGCTTCAAGATCGGCTCACTGTATTCGTTGACCAGTTATCTCATGCCGGAATTGATCAAAGCCATGGGGCTTCGCAAACCTAACGTGCAATGTGAATTGATCCTGGGCCGCTCGAAACATGATCTGCTGCCAAAATTACGGGAAGGCGCGTTAGACGCAGTGTTTGCCGAGGTCACCACCCCCGACTCCGACATTCTATCGATTCCGATTTTCGATGACTCCATCTATTTCGCCGCGCCGCCGGACTCCTCGTATGCCTCATTGCCAAATCTGGACTTGCGTTGCTGCGCCGGCGAACGCATCGCAACGCTTACCGAGGGACCGCTCACCTCGTATCGCCTTCGCGAAACATTTCCAGACTTCAAACCCACCATCGTCATGGAAGTCGAAGATATTTTCACCTTGATGAATCTAGTGGCAAACGGCGTAGCCTATGCCTTGGTCCATGGGCGAATTCGAGATATGTTCGAGCATAAAGTCAAATTCATCCCCTTGATACAACAAATGGAAGTACCGCAGACTATAGGCGTCTGCTTCATGCGCGCGCGTGAACGCGACCCGAACTTGCTCGCGCTCGCGTCGGTGGTACGGCTATTCATGAATCGAAAATAAAACCTTATTTTCTATCTGGAACCCTTTTGGTAGCATTATTGCAACATGGTACTTTCCCTAATCCACAAAACTGCGTTATACTTTCGGCACTGCATTTCCAATGCGTCGACATTTTTATACAGCACCTAGCTGTGTCATAGCAGTTGACTGATTTTTTCAGCACCCATGTCGAACGCCATCGCTCCCTGACCCCCGAGCCTTTCCGTTGCCTGTACGTCCGTACACGCTGCACTTGAGGTTGATTGGTCGGCACGATGCTCCAATCAACCAGCGCATGGGCTCAAAACTTATGCCCGCGCCTTGTGTATGCCGCCTTTGCGGCAAAGGATCACGCATGTCTTTCGATACCCTGGGTCTCGTACCTACTCTCCTGTCCGCCGTTCAGAAAGCGGGTTTCAGCGCCCCTACCCCGGTGCAAGAAGCCTCCATTCCGAAGGCCCTGGAAGGCCACGACCTAATGGTTTCCGCACAAACGGGCAGCGGCAAAACCGCCGCCTTCATGTTGCCCGCATTAAACCGTATTTCGCAAATGCCACCTAATAAAGGTAGCGGCGTTTCGGTTCTGGTTTTAACCCCCACCCGCGAACTGGCAATGCAAGTTGCCGACGCCACCAAAGTCTACGGCGCGCACATTAAAGATCTGCGCATCGCCGTCGTTGTTGGCGGAATGCCTTACGGCGCCCAGCTCAAAGCCTTGTCGCGCCGCGTTGACGTGCTCGTCGCCACCCCCGGACGCCTGATCGACCACTTGCAAGCCAAGCGCGTTAATTTGTCGACCGTACACACCCTGGTGCTGGACGAAGCCGACCGCATGCTGGACATGGGCTTCATTGAAGACATTGAAACCATTGTCGGCAGCACCCCGAAAGACCGTCAGACGCTGCTGTTCTCGGCCACGCTGGACGGCTCGATTGCCCGCCTGGCCGGCAAGATGATGCGCGACCCTCTGCAAATCGAGGTTTCGGGTCACAAGCAACAACACACCAACATCACGCAAAGCCTGCTTTACGCGGATGACAACGGCCACAAAATGCGCCTGCTGGATCACCTGCTGCGTGACGCCACGCTGGATCAGGCCATTGTCTTTACCGCCACCAAGCGCGGCGCCGACGATCTGGCCGACCGCCTGTCCGACCAGGGCTTCTCGGCAGCCGCTTTGCATGGCGATATGAATCAGCGTCAACGCACACGTACGCTGGGCTTGCTGCAAAAACGCCAATTGCGCATTCTGGTTGCCACCGACGTGGCCGCCCGCGGCATCGACGTTCAAGGCATCAGCCACGCCATCAACTACGACTTGCCCATGCAGCCCGAAGACTACACCCACCGTATCGGGCGTACCGGCCGTGCAGGCAACAGCGGCTTGGCCTTTACCTTGGCCACGCATTCCGAACGCCACAAGATTCGCCGTATCGAACACTTTATTGGTCAGCCCATCCCTTCGGAAGTCATCGAAGGCCTGGAACCGAAGAAAACCGCACGTCCCACCTACACTGATCGCAAACCTTCCGGCAATGGCCGCGGCGGTTACGCCGGCAACAAACCGAGCTACGGCCGTAAACCCGGCGGCAGCTTTGGCGACAAGCCGGGGTACCAGGGCAGCAAGCCTCGCTTTGGCGACAAGCCTGCGTATGAAGGCCGCGCCAGCACCGGCGACCGCCCTTCGTACGGCGATCGTCCTGCACGTCCTCAATCGGACGAACGCAGCGGCGGCTACAAAGGCCGTGACGACCGTTCCAGCTTCAGCGATCGCGCACCCCGTGCCGACCGTCCGGCTTTCGGCGATCGTCCTGCCCGTACCGAGCGCCCCGCTTTCGGTGACCGTCCTGCTCGCGCTGAGCGCCCGGCCTTCAGCGATCGTGCTCCGCGTGCTGACCGCCCCGCTTTTGGCGACCGCCCAGCTCGTGCAGAGCGTCCGGCTTTCGGTGATCGCCCTGCGCGCACCGAGCGCCCTGCTTTTGGCGATCGTCCCGCTCCGCGTGGCGACTTTGCTCGCAAAGATGGCGCCAAGCCCGCTTCGCGCACCGGTTTTGCCGGCAAGCCTGCCAACGTGCAAACCAAAAGCACACCGCGTATCGTCGACTTTAATTAATTAAGGCCGCAAGGCGGCCAGGCTTCGGCCCGACCGCCTTCACGCACTGCAGTACCCAGACCCGCCATTGCGGGTCTTTTCTATGGCGTTTTACTTTTCATCGCAGATGCCCACATGCGCCAACGCAGACTAACGAGCGGCATCGGCCGCACGTACAATAAGGCCTATGAAACAACTTGCCCGCAAGCCCTTGCTGCTTGCCTTCATTCTGACCTTCCCGCTATGGATCGTGCTGGGCAACTTTATTGTTGCCGCCTCGGTCGGCCTGCTTCTGGCTTTTTTTATTGCCATGTGCCATGCCCTTTATGTCTTGCGCCAACGCGATGCCGCGCCCCCGCCTGCTGAACGCACCGAGCTCGATAAACGTCATTAAGTACGGAACATATATTTTTTATGTCGACCAACACCCCATCCTCGATTCCCGCCGGCCTGCCCCCGCTGGACCCAGCGTCCGCAGAACAACTGCAAGCCGTCCAAAGCTATTTGATCCAGCAAATCGAACAAGCCCCCTGGGGCTTCATGCCGTTTGAACAATGGATGAATCTGGCGCTGTACGCGCCCGGACTGGGCTACTACGCCTCGGGCAACCAGAAATTCGGCAGCGACCTGCCCGAGGGCGACTTCACCACAGCGCCCGAACTTACCCCTCTATTCGGCCAGACTCTGGCCCGTCAAGTCGCACAAGTGCTGACTGCCAGCGGGTCGGTTCATGTACTGGAGTTCGGGGCTGGCTCAGGCGCCCTGGCCGCCGCCGTCATCCCCGCCCTGCAGCGCCTTGGCATCGAGCCCATCTATCAGATTCTTGAAGTCTCGGCCGACTTGCGCCAGCGCCAGCAACAGCGGCTGGCCGCCTTTGGCAACCAGGTGACTTGGCTGGACCGGTTGCCGGTTGAGTTTACCGGCTGCGTACTGGCCAACGAAGTACTCGACGCCATGCCCGCCACCCTGTTTCGCTGGGGCGACAACGAGGATGTCTTCGAGCTGGGCGTCAGTCTTGGTTTTAGCCAACCGGGAAATAGTGAAATCAGCTTCCGCCACCGACGCTCTGGCGGGATAGACGCCAGCCTGGGTCAAACGGCTCTGGACGAAAACGTTGATGACGACGCGCCCATTGAAGATCGCGGTGCCCCTTTCCTTCTTACCGAACGCCTAGCCAGTACTGACTTGCAAACAGCGATTGCCGCACGCATGCCTGCCCTGCCAGAATACCAGTCTGAAATCAATTTTCAGGCTGAAGCCTGGGTGCGTCAAATGGGAAGCTGGCTTAAAAAGGGCGCGGCGCTGCTGATCGACTACGGCTTCCCCCAGCACGAGTACTACCACCCCCAACGCGCCACGGGCACGCTGATGTGCCACTTTCGTCACCATGCGCATAGCCAGCCTTTGATCTATGCCGGCTTGCAAGACATCACCACCCACGTCGATTTCACCGCCATGGCCGATGCGGCTCTGGAAGGAGGCTTGGACGTTCTGGGCTACACCTCGCAAGCACGCTTTCTGATGAATGCCGGCCTGACCGAGCTGCTGATGCAGCTCGACCCCAACGATACCGTGGCCTACGCCAAAGCCGTCAGCCCCACGCAAAAGCTGATTTCAGAAGCTGAAATGGGCGAACTGTTTAAAGTCCTGGCGATCGGGCGCGACCTGGACGAGCCACTGCTGGGGTTTGCATCGGGCGATCGGCGCCATCGCTTGTAATGCCGTGTTCAACTCAATTGTGAATGGTGTCGGCTTCGCTCGCAGCACAAAGATACTGTCTGCGCTTCACCTTCGTTTTCAACAGGCGGGGCTTTGCGCTCTGCCGAGCCTGCCGACCATCTCCAAATGTGATGTCTATGCTGCCCAAGGGTTACTTCACCCCCCTGCCGTGAAGAACCTACAATCCCTGAAAGCCTTTAATCATAAAAAAGCGAGGGAGACACAATGGAAAAGAGCGTCATACCGTGGATATTACACATAGCGGCAGAAGGCATAAAAAGCACGCGACGAGCTATGTTTCTTGGGTTGCTGCTTGCCGCCATGTTCTTTAACGGCACCCCGCCAGCACTGGCTGCCGAATACCCCAACGCGCCCGTACGCGTCATCGTCGGATTCCCGCCAGGCAATGCCACCGATACGGTGGCCCGAGCGCTGGCCGAAAAGCTAAGTGGCAAATTCGGCGGCACGCCTTTCATCGTTGAAAATCGGCCTGGCGCCGCAGGCAGTATAGGAACATCGGCTGTGGCCAAAGCGGAACCCAATGGCTTGACACTGCTGGTCGGTTCCAATGGAACCCTTGCCATTAATCCCTGGCTGTATAAAGACCTATCCTACAATTCCGTGAAGGACTTCGCCCCAATAACACAACTGGTCTCATTGCCGATGTACCTGGTTGTACACCCCTCTGTACCCGCCGACAATCTTGCCGAACTGGTCGCTTTAGCCAAAGAAAAACCAGGCGAGCTGACCTATGGCTCGAGCGGTAACGGCTCTGCGAATCATCTGGCGGTTGCCGTTCTTGCTGCGGCCACAGGCATGGATCTGATGCACATTCCCTATAAAGGCAGCGCCCCCGCCTTGACCGATTTGCTGGCAGGAAGGCTGACCTTAATGGTTGATACCGCCCCAGCCGTTTTACAACAAATCCAAGCAGGTAAAGTCAAAGTACTTGCTGTAACCAAGCCCACAAGAACGGCTGTGCTGCCGCAGGTCCCTTCCGTTGCCGAGTCGGGCTACCCGGGCTTCGATGCGCAGGCATGGCTGGGGTTTGCGGCGCCAGCGGGCACACCACAAGCAACGCTTGATGTGTTGGCCAAGGCATCGACGGAAATCCTGCAATCGGAACCATTTAAAGAAAAAATGACCCAGGTAGGCGCTGAACCGGTAGGCAGTACGCCCAAAGAATTTGGCGCCTATATCGCGTCTGAGCTCCAGCGATGGGGCGACGTTATTAAAAAGAATAGAATCGAAAAGCAATAACGCTTACCAGGCAACGTTATCCGTAAATATCGTCAGCGGAGCAGATTATGTACGACAATTTTGAAAAATTTGAGGTCCAGACAAGCGACCCTGACGTGACCATTACAGGCCGGCGCGGCGGCGAAGGACCGCCTTTGCTACTGCTGCATGGCAATCCTTTATCCCATTTAAGCTGGGAGAACGTAGCACCGCGCCTTGCCGAGCACTTCACCGTTGTGGCGACCGACCTTCGCGGCTACGGAGAAAGTTCAAAGCCGCGCGGCAAACCCGACCACAGCAACTACACCTTCCGAACCATGGCGCAGGATCAAGTCGATGTCATGGCTCATTTCGGATTTCGCCAATTTTGCCTGGCAGGCCACGATCGCGGCGCGCGTACCGCTTACCGCATGGCGCTGGACCACAAGGAAAAAGTAGTAAAGGCCGCATTCCTGGATATTCTTCCCACTCATCTGGTCTGGCAAGAGCTCAATAACATCGACGTCTCTCTTAGCCTGTATCACTGGACTTTCCTGGCGCAGCCGGTGGGCTTCCCCGAGACCCTGTTGCGCGGCAATGAGGCCTTCTATATACGAAGTAAACTCATGAGCCAGGGCTTGGGCAAGGGCGGCTTCTCTGAAGAGGAAATCGCTCATTACACGTCGTTATGCACAGCCGAAAATATTCATGGGGTATGCGAAGACTACCGGGCCGCCGCCACGCTCGATCTGCAAATGGATAAGCTGGACCTGGAGTCGAACAATAAAATCGCCTGCCCGGTCATGCTGCTGTGGGGCGAGCACAGTCACACGGCGCGCCACCATGACCCCGCCCAGGCCTGGGCCCGGTATGCTGGAAACATCGTACGCGCACGAGCCTTGCCTTGCGGACACTACCCTTCGGAACAAGCTCCCGAAGAAACCTATCAGGAATTGATGTCGTTTTTTTCCAGCTAGCCGACATTGATCTACATTAAATAAAAAGGCGCCCCGACAGAACGAACCTGTCGGGGCGCCTTACCGCACCGGATTGACGCGGCTGGCGTTATACCGCCGCCCTTCCAGCGCCTATTCGATCTTTATACCCGCATCGTCAACCACCTTCTGGATCATGGCTGTATCGACTTTGATCTGCTCCAGGAACTCAGCCGGGGTGCCGCCGCCCGGCTCAGCGCCCTTGGCGGCCAGAATTTCGAGCACTTTGGGCATTTTCAGGACTTCATTGATTTGCGTGTTGAGCAATTGGGTCACCTCAGCAGGCATGTTGGCCGGCCCGACAATGCCGAACCACTGCCCCATATTGACCCCTGGGTAGCCGACTTCCGCCATGGTGGGCACATCGGGCAACAAGGGCGAGCGCTTGGCGCTGGTGATGGCAATGCCATTGAGCTTGCCGGCTTTAATATTGGGCACCATGAGCGGCGGCGAATCCACGTTCATGTCGACCTCGCCCGAAATCAGGTCGTTCAGCGCCTGGGCGCTGCCTTTGTACGGCACGTGCAACATTTTTATTTTTGCGTTTTGGGCCAGTTGCGCGCCGGCCAGATGCTGCGAGCTGCCCACCCCCGACGAGGCATAACGCATCTCTTTCTTCTGCGCCGCAGCCATGAATTCCTTCATGTTATGAATATTCAGGCCGGTGGTGGTGGTCAGGATCAGCGGCGTGCTGGCCACCATGGCGATAGGCGTAAAGTCTTTGATGACATCGTACGACAAGTTTTTGTATAGCGCCGGCGCCGATGCGTTCGAGTTGGAGTGCCCCATCAATAAGGTATAGCCGTCGGGGGCCGCGCGAGCGACCATTTCGGCGGCAATCGTTCCGGCCGCGCCCGGCTTGTTTTCGACCACGAAGGTTTGATTCAAGCGCTTTTCGAGCTCGGAGGACACCAGCCGGGCCACCACATCGGTAAAGCCTCCGGGACTGAAGCCCACGATCATCTTGACGGGTTGAGTCGGGTAGTTGGTGGCGGCATGGCTAAGAGTGGATGCCGTTGCCACGATGCCAAGCGCCAGCGCTTTGATTAGAATTTTATTCACTTTGTCTCCTGATTTATATGAGTAATAGTCGTAACGTGAATACAGTCCTGCTTTACCTCCTTTTGAACCCCATAAGCCTATAGCCGTTTACCAACCAACGCCTATGACTTGTGGCCTTATTTATAACCCGACGCGGCTCAATGCGCGCGCCCGAGTCTCTTCAAAATCGCCCGGCACGGGAAAACGCTTATCCCACTTCCCGGCTTTCATCACTTGCCCCGGAACGTCATGCTGGACGAGCCCGGGCATTTGCGAGGCGCAAAATATCAGGCGATCCAGATCGATGCCCGTCTCGAAACCCATGCTGTCCAGCATATGCACCAGGTCTTCAGTGCATATGTTTCCGGTCGCCCCGGGCGCATAAGGGCATCCGCCCAGACCGGCCAGCGAACTGTCGTAGCGGTCAATGCCCACCGCCAGGCCCGCCATCACGTTGGCCAGTCCCATTCCCCGGGTGTTATGAAAGTGCAGCGTCAGTTCGAGTCCCTTCCAGCGCTGCGCCAGGCCTTCGCACAGCAACTCGACCTGCCGCGGATTCGCCATGCCGGTGGTGTCGCACACGGTGATGCCGTCCGCACCCCGGGCCGCGAGGGCATCGCCTATTTTCAGGACTTCCTCTTCAGGAACCCGCCCTTCCATCGGACACCCGAACGCCGTTGAAATGGATATATTGACCGCGACCCGGCCGGCCACTTCGTCGATAATTTGCGACAGGACGCTTAACGATTGCTCGCGCGTCATGCGGGTGTTGGCAAGATTGTGCGTTTCGCTGGCGGACATGACGAGGTTGATTTCATCGGCTCCGCAAGCCAGCGCACGCTCGGCGCCACGCATATTGGGCGCCAGACAGGCATACGTCACGTTGGGCGCACGCTCTATACCCTTCATGACTTCTTCCGCGTCGCGCAACGCCGGAATCGCCTTGGGCGATGTAAACGACGTGGCCTCGATCTTGGCCAGGCCCGTGCGGCTTAAGGCGTTGATCAGCGCGATCTTCTCCTGGGTCGGGACGAAGACCGGCTCGATTTGCAGCCCGTCGCGCATGGAGACGTCGTGAACGAAGATCTTCCGCTTGGTGTTGCCCATAAACGTAGAATGCGCATCAGCCATTAAATCACCCCCGATTTTTTCAAGTGTTCCAGCTCGTCAATGCCCAAGCCCAACTGCGTCAACACACTGTCCGTATGCTCGCCCAGCAACGGCCCACCGCCCGTAAAGCTGCCCGGGGTGTCGCTTAACTTGGGCACGACCCCGGGCACTTTCAGGCTTGAGCCGTCGTGCAACGTAATTTCGCGGATCATATCGCGCGCCTGATATTGCTCGTCCTCGACGATGTCCTTGACCGTGAAGACTTTCCCGGCAGGAACGCCTGCCTTGCCCAGAGCGTCCAAGGCGTCAATCATGGACTGCGAAGCGCTCCACTTGGCAATGGCCGCATCGATACGGCTCATATGCCTGACCCGGCCCGGATTTCGAGCCAGTTCCGGGTCATTGCCCAGGTCATCCCGGCCGATAAGCGTCATAAGACGCTTATAAATGCTATCGCCATTGCCGGCAATCAAAATATAACGGCCGTCGGAGCACGGGTAGGCATTCGTCGGAGCAATACCCTGCAGGGCGCTACCGGCCGGCTCGCGCACCAATCCCAAACGGTCGAACTCAGGCACCGCACCTTCCAGCATATTGAACACGGACTCGTACAAGGCCACGTCAATCACCTGCCCCTTGCCTGAATGTGCAACCCGCTGATAAAGCGCCAGCAAAATACCGATCACGCCATGCAGGGCGGACAAGGAATCGCCAATGCTGATTCCCGGGCGAACCGGCGGCTTGCCCGGCTCGCCGGTGATATACCGAAGGCCGCCCATGGCTTCAGCGACCACGCCAAACCCCGCCAAATCGCGCATGGGCCCGGTTTGGCCATAGCCCGAAATACGCAGCATGATCAGTTTCGGATTCAACTCCGACAACGACGCGTAATCGAGCCCCCACTTTTCCAGCGTACCCGGCCTGAAATTTTCAATGACGACGTCGGCCTCGAGAATGAGTTTGCGGACCAGCTCCTGCCCCTCTTTCTGGCGCAAGTCGATGGCAACCGATTTTTTACCGCGCGCCTGCACATGCCACCACATCGACGTCTGGCCTTCCGCGGTGCGCCAGGAGCGCAGCGGATCGCCTACATGCGGCGGCTCGATCTTGATCACATCTGCGCCAAAATCGGCCAAGGTCTTGGCCGCAAACGGCCCCGCAATAAGACTGCCCATTTCGACGACGCGAATACCGTCCAACGGCCTATGATTCGTTTCCACACCTGCTCCCTTGTTATATTCGTCAAACTATAGGCGGCCTGAACACGGCTGTGAAGCAATACTTTGGCAATACAGCCATCACAAATAACGATGTCTGCCGTGAAATCAGCGCCCCGGCTCGGGCACCAGATGCTCAATCAACAGGCGGGACAGCAAGGTCAAGGTACCGGGCTTTTTGACGACGAGCAGAAGGTCGCGCGAAGCCCAGGGCTCGATCAAGGGTCGGGCCATCAATTTTTCTGTTTCCAGGAAGGGAATCACACTGCCGGTGGGCAAAATGCCTATGCCCATTCCCAGTGAAATCATGCGCCTCAAGCCGTCGAAACTGGTGGCCTGAATGCGCAGCTTCAACGGAACACCCAGTTCCTGCGCCGCGTTGACCATGGAATTGCAAAGGGAAGAGCCTCGCGGCAACCCCACATGATCGTATTTAAGGGTTTCTGAAAAGCGAAGGGTCTTTTTTTTACCCAGGGGATGCCCCTGCGGCATGATCACCATCAACTGATCGGACTTATACCGTTGCGCCTCCAAGCCGTCCAAAGGCCGCTGCGCCACCATGATGCCGATATCGGCCAAGCCGCTGGAAACTATTTTTTGGACTTCTTCGCTCGTATGCTCTTCCAGGTCGATCTTGACCGTAGGATGCCGCCTCAGGAATACCGACAAATCGTTCGGCAAAAACTGCACGATGGCCGATGTGTTAGCCACCAGCCTTACCTGGCCTTTGACGCCGTTGGCATAATTGCTTAACGCGCTATCCAGGCTCGCGAGCTGCTCAAAGACTCGCGTGGCGTGCTGCACCAGTTCGCCTCCGGCCTGAGTCAGCAGGACGCCGCGCCGATGGCGATAAAAAAGCGCCGTCCCTATGGTTTTTTCCAGTTCCGATATACGTTTGCTGATCGCCGACGGCACCGTGTGCTCTTTCACCGCCGCCTTGGCAATGGAACCTTCCAGAGCCACCGACAGAAACACTTTTAGCGTATGTATGTCGTATTTCATCTGTAGCCGCCTAGGAAAGCGCTGTCAATCGTGCCTCTCGTAAAGCGGCCTTGATGCGCTCCGGCTGCCCCTGGCATGCTTTGGCAATGGCGCCCGCGTCAATAGAGCGAACGGCGGCCACCCGCGCTTGCCAGGCCGCGACATCGGGGCCGGCAGCCTGACGGTGCGGGTCGCCCTCAATGCTATCGGACCGCACACATTGCCCGGCCACGACCAGATCCAGAAAGCGCTCGGGTTTGCGCAAGGCATCGCAGCGCTCGATCAGGTCAAGACATAGCGCGGACCTTGATTCGCTGTCCGCGTTGTCAACCGCATCGATGCCGGCCAGCACAATCGGCAGCAGGCGGGCATAGTCCTGGCAATCGCTGGGCGCCCGCAGGCGTTTGCCGATTTGATCAGGCTGCGGCGATACGCGGCACAACAAGGCAAAACTCGACGGCAGGCCAAGACCCGCATGGCTGGCACAGGCCAATTGCGCGGCGATCATGTCGTTAAACTCCAATCCCGGCAACACCCGCTCCAGCGCTCCGGTATCCCGCAGCACATCGAACATCCGGCCAGGCTGCCCGGCCGCGAGACCCTTGACCATCTCGCGCCAGACGCGTTCGGGCACCAAGGCATCGACCTCGCCATCGGTCACCAACTGACGCGCCAGCGCCAGGGTCTCGGGTGCCACCGAGAAATCGTGGAATCGCGCCGCAAAACGGGCCAGCCTGAGCAAGCGCACCGGGTCTTCAACAAAAGCCTGGCCCACATGGCGCAACACCCTTGCCTTGATATCGGCCTGCCCGTGAAGCGGATCGATCAGGCGCCCGTCGGGCGCCTGGGCAATGGCATTAATGGTTAAGTCGCGACGCTTCAGGTCGTCATCCAAGGTTACGTCGGTTCCGGTATAAAACGTAAACCCTTTATAACCCCGCCCGGATTTACGTTCCGTGCGCGCCAGCGCGTATTCCTCTTTGGTGCGGGGGTGCAGGAATACCGGGAAATCGCCGCCCACGGGAATGAATCCGCGCGCAGCCATGGCCTCGGGCGTGGTCCCCACCACGACCCAGTCGCGGTCCCCGGCCGGCAGGCCGAGCAAGGCATCGCGAACCGCGCCGCCGACAATATAAACCTCAAGGCCTTCGGCGGCCCGATCCGCCTTCACTTCGGTATTTACCGACACGGCGCGCCCTTAAGGCAAAGCCACTTGCCGGGCGGGGCTGGGTGCGATCGTTCCCAGGCGCTCCTTGAGCGAATGCGGCTTGCCCGAAAAAATCATCGCGTAGTAAACGGCATTGGACAGCACGTTCTTAACGTACAGGCGGGTTTCAGTAAACGGAATGGTTTCAGCAAAAATGGCCCCTTCGACCGGGCCGTCGAGCTTGGCGCGCCATTGCACCGGACGCCCTGGCCCAGCGTTGTACCCTGCGGTAGCCAACACTTGCGAACCGTTCAAATCGTTCAGCACCATGCTTAAATAATTCGTGCCCAAAACGGTATTGGTGTCAAAGTCGTTGACCGACGACGGGGTAAAGTCTTGCATGCCAATTTTACGAGCCACCCAACGGGCCGTCGCCGGCATCAGCTGCATCAGGCCGGAAGCCCCCACATGCGAACGGGCATCGGTAATAAACCGCGATTCCTGGCGTATCAGGCCATACACCCACGCGGGGTCCAGATTAATAAGGCGCGCCTTCTCGGTGACACGACCCTCGAACGGGGCAATAAACCGCTGGCTAAAATCGACTTCGGTTTCGGTACGCAGCGACGTATTGACCACCCGATCGAAAATTTGTTCTTGGCGGGCCAATTCAGAGGCGGCCAATAGCTGGCGGTCGGTCATGCCGCGCAAGCTGAAATTCCACTCGGGTACTGCTTCCGGCCGCCAGCCCAGGTCGAACAACTTGATGGCACGCTGCAAGCCCGGGTTCGCGCGGACCTCGGCCAGCTCCGCCGCAGTCACCGATGCTGGCGCCTTGGGAAGGGACAGTGTCTGACCCAGCTCTTCCGTGGCCAATTGACCATAGAAGCTAAAGTCACCTGCGATGGAGGCATAGTGTTTTCCCGCCGCCTCCTGATTACCCTGCGCGGCAAGGGCGCGGGCATACCAATAAACCCAAACAGGCTCCGCCTGCTGCGCCGGCGACATTTTCTGTATGGCCTTGCCGACTTGCGACCAGTCAATTTTGGCCTGGCGCAATTCAGATCGCACCTGCCAGGCATTGTTGTAATCGGTCATGGGCGCATTGCCCGAACGGCGATACCACTTGACGGCTTCGGCCGCCTCGACATTAAGCGCCGCAATCAAGCCGAATTGCCCCCAGACCCATTGAATATGAGACTTTGGCACCGCATTAGCCCAATTGCTTTCGATATAAGCTGCGCCAGCCTGACGGTCTTTACTGCGTGCCAGCCGGGCAAGCGCCAGCGTAACAAGCTCGATCTCGGCGCGCGTCTTCGGCGCCTTTTGCGTTGAGAGCCATTTGCGCGGGTCTTTCATCAGGGCCGCATAGGCCACCATATCGAGATTATCGAACATGATGGCGGCCAGGCGCTGGGCATTGCCGGTTTTGTTTTCTTCAAGCGTCGCGCGCAACAAGGGCTCTAACTGCTTCCAACCGACGACTTTGCTGTGGGCGAGCTGGTCCAGCATGCCCCAGCAGGTGCCGGTGGGTTTAAACGCTGCGAGAACCTCTTTCGACGTCACACGCTGGCCGGTCATCTGCCTTGCCATGATTTGTGTGCAATCGACGTTAGCGTTGCTGGCGACCACCGCCCCCAACTGATTGACCGTGGCGTAGTCGCCCGCACGGCCCGCCGCCACGATCCAGTCCGCCTTGATTCTATCGGCCAGATAATCGTCTTGGTTGGTCGACATGAAGCGCTGCAGTTGCGCCGTCGGCACGGGAACGGTCGGGTCTTGAATTTGCTGGCGCAAGTACCAGTATTCGGGGTAAGAGCCCAGCTCGGGGTGTGCCTGCGCCAGCGGCACCAAACCGGCCAGACGAGACCATTGCTTCTTTTTTGTCGCGTCGCGCGCGTCGATCACGGCTTGCTCGGCGATAACCAACGCCGCCGAAGAGAGAGGCGCAGTAGCCGGCACAGCAAGTTTATCTTGACTGAGCGGAGCCACGCTGAAGGCGGGAGCCTCGGGCGCCAAGGTTTGTTTCAGGCTGGTCGAAGCAACGGAACCCGCGGGCACGTCCGACGCCGTTACAGGCGCCTCGGCGCTGGCGCAGCCGGCCAGCCCCAGGGTCAGCGCAAGCCAGCCACTGGCGCCCAACAAGCGCCCTCCCCGCAAAGCAGAAAGATTTCGGGTTTTCTGATACCGTTGTTGTTGCTTCTTAAACATCTGTCCGGACCCCACAAAATACCGCCATGAATAACAACACAGAGAATAACGCAGTCCCTCTTCGGACGCGACTAAAAGAGCGCCGAGCCGCCCAAAATCCAGTCGATTGCCGCCGTGGCGCACTGCTGATCCGGGGCCGACTGTTTACCTGGCTCGCCACCACGCGCGCGCGTCTGCAAGAAGCCGGCCTGCCTGCGCCCCAGACCATTGCTGCTTTTTGGGCCATCGGCGACGAACCCGACCTTGAACCCCTGTTGCGGCAATGGGTGGAAGAAGAAGGCCTGACCATCTGCCTGCCGGTGGTCACCACCGCCAACGCCCCGCTCGCCTTTCGCCTCTGGACCCCGGATACGCCGATGCGGCCGGGGGCCTACGGCATTGCCGAGCCCCAGGGAGCCATCGCCCCGCTGCCCGACCTGATCCTGGTTCCCACATTGGGCTATACCCGTCAGGGCGACCGCGTCGGGTATGGCAAAGGCTATTATGACCGTACGCTGGCAGCGCTTAAAGAGCAAAACCATGCCTTCACCAGCATAGGTATTGCCTGGGCCTGCGGCGACCTGTCGAACGAGCCCTACACCCCGCAGGCACACGACGTAAGGCTGGACGCCATCTTGACGGACAAGGGCTGGGCGCTGGCGGCGCCCACCCTGTAAATCAACCCGCGCCTCTTACCCTTGAAGCCGCAGCCCATCAACGATCGACGTTGTCGCTTCGACGTTGTTCAAGGTATAAAAATGCAGGCTTGGGGCGCCCTGATCCAGTAAACGCTGGCACAGCCGCGTCATGACGTCGGTCCCAAACGCCTTGATCGACGCACGGTCGTCGCCGTATTCGGCCAACCGCAACCGGATCCAGCGCGGAATCTCGGCGCCGCACATTTCCGAAAACCGTACCAATTGCGAATGGTTGGTGATCGGCATGATGCCCGGCACGATAGGCACCGTAACGCCTTTGGCCGTCGCCCGATCGACAAAATCGAAGTAGGCGTCGGCATTGAAAAAGTACTGGGTAATCGCACTATTGGCGCCCGCCTGAACCTTGGTCACGAAATGATCGAGGTCGGCGGCCGCACTCTGGGCCTGCGGGTGCATTTCAGGATAAGCGGCGACTTCGATCTGAAACCAGTCGCCGCTATGCTCGCGAATAAACCGCACCAGGTCGCTGGCGTAACGCAGTTCGCCCGCATCGCCGCCCATTCCCGAGGGCATATCGCCGCGCAATGCCACCACGCGCTTGATGCCCTGCGCCCGATAGGCATCGAGAATTTCGGCCAGCATCTGGCGCGTGGCGCCAATGCAGGACAAATGGGGCGCGGCATCGAACCCCAGGTTTTGCATCATGCGCACGGTATCGGCCGTGCCCGCCCGGGTTGAACCCCCGGCCCCGAACGTAACGCTGACATAGCTGGGATCCAGAGCCACCAACTGCTTGGCGGTACGCACCAGCTTTTCTTGTGCAGCGATGTCGCGGGGCGGGAAAAACTCGAGACTGATTTGTTTCTTTTCAAGCATTTATACAGCCAACCTGGACAGCAGTCCTGAAATAATACTGTAGACCAGCGCACCCAATAAGGCCCACCAAAACCCATTAACCTGGAAGCCCTTCAAGATCGAGCCGGCAAACCAGAACACCAGGGCATTGAGCACCAGCAAAAACAAGCCTAGCGTAACGATGGTGATGGGCAGTGTCAGCAGGACCAGCAGCGGCTTGACCAGGGTATTAAGCAACCCCAGCACCAGTGCGGCGATAAGCGCCGAACCGAAGGAGGCCACGGTGATGCCCGGCAGGATGTAGGCCACGATAAGCAAGGCTACGGCGTTCAACAACCAAATAAATAACAATGTCATGCCACGATCTCCTTTAGAAAGTTACTGCAAAATCCGGGGGCCATAACGCAACGAATGGCGCCATGCCCCCCAAACCTTTCACAAACGGGAGCAACAGAACTAGTAACGGTAATGCTCTGGCTTGAACGGCCCATTGACCGGCACGTTAATATAGTTTGCCTGATCGGGACGCAATTCGGTCAGTTGCACACCCAGTTTTTTCAGATGCAGGCGCGCGACTTTTTCATCTAGATGTTTAGGCAAGACGTAGACCTGCCCTTTTTCGTAGGCTTGCCCACGCGTATAAAGCTCGATCTGAGCGATCGTCTGGTTCGTGAATGATGCCGACATAACGAACGAAGGGTGGCCAGTAGCGCAACCCAGGTTGACCAGACGGCCCTTGGCCAGCAAGATAATGCGCTTGCCATCAGGGAAAATAATATGGTCGACCTGTGGCTTGACCTCTTCCCACTGCAGGTCCTCAACGGAAGCCACGTCGATTTCGTTGTCGAAGTGGCCGATATTGCACACAATGGCCTGATCTTTCATGCGCTCCATGTGGTCGCGCGTAATGACGTGGTAATTACCCGTGGCGGTGACGAAAATATCCACTTTGTCGGCGGCTTCGTCCAGCGTGACCACTTTATAGCCTTCCATGGACGCTTGCAGCGCACAAATCGGGTCGACCTCGGTCACCCAAACCTGAGCCCGCAACGCCGATAACGCTTGTGCGCAACCCTTGCCCACATCGCCGAAGCCACACACCAGGGCTACCTTACCGGCAACCATCACGTCGGTCGCACGCTTAATACCATCGACCAGCGATTCGCGGCAGCCATACAGGTTATCGAACTTGGATTTCGTGACCGAATCGTTGACGTTGATGGCGGGGAAGGCCAATTCGCCCTTCTTGGACATCTGATACAAACGGTGCACACCCGTCGTGGTTTCTTCGGTCACGCCTTTAATTTGCGCAAGACGCGTCGAATACCATTTGGGATCGCGCGCCAGCTGAGCCTTGATGGACGCAAACAAGACACGCTCTTCTTCGCTGCCGGGCTTGCCCAGCACAGCCAAATCGGTCTCGGCTTTAGCACCCAGATGCAACAACGTGGTGGCGTCGCCGCCATCGTCCAGGATCATGTTGGCATGCTGCCCATTGGGCCATTCGAAGATTTTGTGGGTGTATTGCCAGTAGTCTTCAAGCGTTTCGCCTTTAATCGCAAACACCGGATTGCCACCCGCGGCAATGGCCGCGGCGGCGTGATCTTGGGTCGAGAAAATATTGCATGACGCCCAGCGCACTTCGGCGCCCAAAGCCACCAGCGTTTCGATCAGGACGGCGGTTTGAATCGTCATGTGCAGGCTGCCTGCAATGCGCGCGCCCTTTAACGGTTGCGATGCGGCGAACTCGTCGCGCGTCGCCATCAGGCCGGGCATTTCAGTTTCGGCAATCGCAATTTCGCGGCGGCCCCAGCCAGCCAGCGCGATATCGGCAATAACGTAGTCGGAAAAATTAGTGTCAGCAGCAGTGTTCATGGTCATATTCCAATAAACCTGCACGGACGAACGCGACAACATGGGTGCCCACCTTCGCCTGTCGTACAGGAAATGATGAGCGCCGTTGAAACAAAAGACAGTCCTGAGCCTAGCGGGTGACCCCGTCGCAGCGCCCCTCAGGAAGGCAATAATTGTAGCGTACTTATTCCCTGTCCAAATCGACCGTGAACACGAAGGCGAAGCGCAGACAGTACCGTTGTACGGCAAGCAAAGCCGACACCGTTCACGGGTGATTTGGACAGGGAATTAGCCTTTGCGGCGCGGGTAGCCCTGGGCCTTGATGCGCGTGCGAACGTCTTGCCTTTCGTCTTCACTAAGAAAAACCCAGTTCGCCACTTCCATCGCGGTACGGCCGCAACCCCGACAAATATCGTCATACAGCGTTGAGCACACTGCCACGCAAGGCGAGTCAGTGGGCGTCAGACTATTATTAGGATCGGAGTCGGCAGCAGTATCGGACATAGCGTTATTAAATAGCCCTTTTCAGTATGTCGACTTTGTCGACGGCTTCCCAGGTGAACTCGGGCTCGGCCCGGCCAAAGTGACCATACGCCGCCGTCTTGGCGTAAATGGGGCGCAGCAGGTCAAGCATATTAATAATGCCCTTGGGACGCAAGTCGAAATGCTGGTGGACCAGCAAAGCAATTTGCTCATCGGGAATAACGCCGGTGCCTTCCGTGTAAACCGTAATATTGATCGGCTCGGCCACGCCAATGGCATAGCTGATCTGTACTTGGCACTGGCGCGCCAGGCCGGCAGCCACCACGTTCTTAGCCACGTAACGCGCGGCATAGGCAGCCGAACGATCGACCTTGGACGGGTCTTTGCCCGAGAACGCGCCGCCACCATGAGGGCAGGCACCGCCATAGGTGTCGACAATAATCTTGCGTCCGGTCAGGCCGCAATCGCCTTGCGGGCCACCGATGACAAAGACACCGGTAGGATTAATCAAAAACTTGGTCTTGGCCGTGAGCAAGCCGTCGGGGAAGCTGGGCTCGATAATATGTTCGATGACCGCTTCGCGAATATCGGCTTGAGAAATTTCGGGGGCATGCTGGGTCGACAACACCACCGTATCGACTTCGACCGGCTTGCCGTCCACATAGCGAAAGGTAACCTGAGATTTGGCATCGGGGCGCAGCCATGGCAGGCGGCCGTCTTTACGCAATTCGCTTTGGCGCTGCACCAGGCGGTGAGCATACCAAATAGGCGCAGGCATTAGGTCGGGCGTTTCGTCGCAGGCGTAACCGAACATCAGGCCCTGGTCACCCGCGCCCTGGTTCATGTTTTCTTCTGGGCTGCGGTCAACACCTTGAGCAATATCGGGGGACTGCTTGTCGTAGGCCACCAGTACGGCACAACCCTTGTAGTCAATGCCATACTCGGTATTGTCGTAACCGATGCGCTTAATGGTTTCGCGCGCAACCTGGATGTAATCGACATTGGCCGTCGTGGTGATTTCACCTGCCAGCACCACCAGACCCGTATTGCACAGCGTTTCGGCCGCGACGCGGGCGTGCGGGTCTTGCGTAAAAATGGCGTCTAGAATCGCATCGGAAATCTGGTCGGCGACTTTATCGGGGTGACCTTCGGAGACGGATTCGGAAGTGAAAAGAAAATCGTTGTTTACCACGGCGATACGTCCTTTAAGTGCTGGCTTGGCCAACAGGGAGGTTGAACGGAACGCGTTGCACCTCGGAACGTACTGCGTGTAAAACGGGGCGCGACGCTTTAGCGGATTTTGACGGCTGCTACCTAGGTAGCAGCCTGCCATCGCTCCACAAGTTGTCAGTTAACTCAGCGATAAAGACTATTTTAAGCGAAAATACAAAGTAAAGTATTTTCCCATCGTCAACAAAAGGGGTATGCGCCGTCCATGCTGCTGGCTTTATTTCGTTTGCTCGCCTATATTCCTCTACCGATTTTGCACGGAATCGGACGCTTTTCAGGTCTTGTCGCCTATGCCGCGTCAGCCAAGTATCGCTCACGTATCCGAAGCAATGCCAGTCAAGCCGGCTACCCCGGCGGGGCCTTTGCCCGGCGCGCGGCGGCCGAAGCCGGCGCCATGGTCATGGAGCTGCCCAAGGTCTGGCTGCGCACGCCTGAGAGCCTGAGCAAGGTCGTCACCGACGATAACCACATCGTCGAAACCGCGCTGGCCGAAGGCCGGGGCATTTTGTACCTTACCCCGCACCTGGGCTGCTTCGAAATCGCGGGCCGCTACCTGACGCGCCACGGCCCCATTACCGTTATGTATCGGCCGCCACGTAAAGCCATTCTGGCCCCCGTTATGGAAAGCGCGCGCAACACCTCGGGCCTGCGCGCCGTGCCGGCCACCATGCAAGGGGTACGCGAATTTATACGCGCCCTGAAACGCGGTGAGGCCGTTGGCATGCTGCCCGATCAAGCTCCGAGCCAGGGTGATGGCGTATGGGCGCCCTTTTTTGACAAACCCGCCTACACCATGACCCTGGCCGGGAAACTGGCAAGCCAGACTGGGGTCGCCGTCATCCTGACAGCCAGCGAACGCCTGCCACACGGCAAAGGCTGGCGCATTCACTATTTACGGCTGCCCGACCCCATGCCCGCCGACGCGCTGGACCAAGCCACACTGATCAATCAGTCGATGGAAACCTTGATTCGCCGCTTTCCGTCTCAGTACCTCTGGAGCTACAAACGCTATAAAACCCCAGCGGGTGCACCACCACCCCCGGCTGCCGTTACATACCCCCTCGCCGACGATACTCAATCGCCTTCCATGAAAGTTTGATGCCGGCACTTATCGCCCGCTATTAATCTCGATGAAACTCAATAAACTACGTCTGTTAAACGCTATTTTTTCTTATTTTGGACGCTGTTCCACACCTACCCGGCTGCGTTGGGGCCGTGCATTAGGCTGGCTCACGCCCAAACTGCTGCGTTCCCGCGCCCATATCGTGCGAACCAACCTGGCCCTGTGCTTTCCAGAACGTTCAGCGCAAGACCGCGAGGTGTGGCTGCGCGCCCACTTTCGCTTGCTGGCGCAGTCTGTCGTGGACCGCGGGCTGCTGTGGTTCGGCCAGCCCTCCACCATTCTTAACACGGTTCCCATCAGCGGTCTCGAACACTTGGAGGCGCTGCTTAAAGCCGAACGCCGCATTATTTTGCTTGCCCCGCACTTCATCGGCCTGGACGCGGCGGCTACCCGACTGACCATGGCGCTGCAAGAGTCTGCCACCATGTATACGCGCCAAAGCGACCCCGATGTGGATCAGCTAATGCGCCAGGGGCGCTCCCGCTTCAACACGGTGCACCTGATCAGCCGGCACGACGGAGTACGCGGACTTATTCGGCAATTGCGCGCTGGCGTGCCTATTTACTATTTACCCGACATGGACTTTGGCCGCAAAGGCGCCGCATTCGTGCCGTTTTTCGGCCATGCCGCAGCCACGCTGTTAACCACGGCGCAAATTGCCAAAAGCTGGGACGCGGCCGTCGTACCCATTGTCAGTCGCCTGAATCCGAACACCGGTCGATACCATGTTCAAGTGCTGGCGCCCCTTGCCGACTTCCCGGGCAACCAAACTCCCGAAGAGGCCACCGCACGCCTTAACCGCATGATCGAAGCATCGATCCGGCACGACCCCGCCCAGTATTACTGGGTACACCGCCGCTTCAAAACCCGACCCGATGGCGAAAAAAGACCCTATTGAGCGATAATCAACCATGATCTGGAACTTCTCAAAAATGCATGGCGCCGGCAACGACTTCGTCGTGCTTGACGGTGTGCGCCAACCCATTGACCTGACGCCCGCGCGCGCTCGAGCGCTGGCGAACCGCCACTTTGGCGTGGGGGCAGACCAAGTCCTGCTGGTCGAGAATCCGCTTCACCCTGAAGCCGACTTTCGCTATCGCGTCTTTAACGCCGACGGCAGCGAAGTCGAGCATTGCGGCAACGGCGCCCGCTGCTTTGTACAATTTGTTCACGAGCAAGGGCTATCGCGACGCAACCCCTTACGTGCGGAAATCTGCACGGGTCTGATCACACTGAACCAGGCCCCATCAGGCGACGTTTCGGTCGAGATGGGGCAAACACGCTTCGAGCCCGCCGCAGTGGCGTTTGATACGCAGGGGCTGCAATCACAGCCTTGCGCCAACGACACGCTCTGGCAACTGCCGCTGCCCAGCCTGGGCACCAGCGTCGAATTTTCTCTGGTCGCTATTTCCAATCCCCATGCCGTCATGCAGGTAGATAACGTTGACGAAGCGCCGGTCGATAAAATCGGTCCACTGGTTGAATCGCACCCCCGCTTTGCCAACCGGGTCAATGCCGGCTTCATGCAGATCATTGACCTGCATACGATTAAACTGCGGGTCTTTGAGCGCGGCGCCGGCGAAACTCTGGCCTGCGGCACCGGTGCCTGCGCCGCGGCAGTGGCAGGAATCCGCCGCGGCTTGCTCCAAAGCCCGGTGCAAGTCCATACTCGAGGCGGCCTGCTAACCATTTCATACGACGGCGCGCAGTTGCTCATGAGCGGCCCCGCCGTCACTGTATTTACCGGGCAAATCGATATCGACGCCCTTACCGACACGCTTAACACCAAGGATGCCCAACCCCATGAGCGACACTAGTTTCTCTGCCGAAGACGTAGCCCTGTTCCTAAAGGATCATCCCGAATTTTTTCAAGAACACGCCGATGTATTCGCCAATTTGCGTGTTCCCCACCCTCACGAGACACGCGCCATTTCGCTGGGCGAGCGCCAGATCATGACGCTGCGCACCAAAGCCAAAGATCTGGAGTGGCGGCTCTCGGGCCTGGTCGCCAACGCCACGGGCAACGAAAAAATCAGCAAAACGCTAACCGCCTGGTGCTGCCGCATGCTAGCCGAACCCGACCCGTTTCAATTGCCCGGTCACATCGTGCGCAGCCTGAGCGACCTGTTTGACTTGCCGACCATCGCCCTGCGCCTCTGGGACCTGCCCCAACTGTCCGACAGCGAATTCACCCAGGACGTCAACGACGGTATCAAAGCCTATGCCCAGACGCTGACCAAGCCTTACTGCGGCCCACACACCAACCAGGAAGCAGCCACTTGGCTCGGCATGCCGCCCGCCTCGCTGGCGATTGTTGCGCTCAAGGCGCCGCACTACGACGAACCGTTCGGCCTGCTGGTCCTGGGCTCCGACGATGGCGATCGGTTTACCAGCGATATGGCTACCGACTTTCTCGACATCATCAATCAGCTTGCCAGCGCCAGCCTTACACGCCTGAACGGCAACCCCGACCACAGCGAGCCCGAACGCGCCTGATCGACAAGGATTGTGATGCATGTGCTGCCCGCCCCGATGGAACAATGGCTCGAACACCTGAAAGCCAATCGGCGGTACTCCGTCCATACGCTCGACGCCTACCGGCAAGACCTGCATCACCTGACCCGGCTCGAACCCGACACCGCACTTGAAAACCTGACGGAAAGCCATATGCGACGCGCGGTGGCGCGCCTGCATGGGCAAGGATTCAAGCCGCGCAGCCTGGCGCGGGCGCTCGCGGCATGGCGGGGCTTTTTCCAATGGTGGGCACCTCAGGCCGGCATGGATCTCAACCCCGTGGCCGGTATTCGAGCGCCCAAAGCGCCGCGCAGCCTGCCTAAAGCCCTGTCGGTCGAACAGGCCCAGGTCCTGCTCGACCGACCGAACCTGCCCCAGCCGAAAACAGCCATCGATTGCCGCGATCAGGCCATGTTCGAAGTACTGTATTCCAGTGGCTTGCGCCTGGCCGAACTGATCAGCCTGGATTGGCGCTATACACGCGAATCCGGCTATGAGTCTCAAAGCTGGATTCAACTTCACGAGGGCGAAGCGATAGTTCAGGGCAAGGGCAACAAAACACGCAACGTGCCGCTGGGTGCCAAAGCGGTGCAAGCCATCGAGCATTGGCTGACGGTGCGCAGCCAGTTAGCCGGAACCGGGCCGGACGCCACCACAAGCGACGCTTCGGCAGCCCTTTTTTTAGGCGCGCGCGGCAAACGCATCTCGCCGCGCGTCGTGCAATTGCAACTTAATAAGCTGGCCGCCCTGGTCGGCTTGCCGGTGCATGTGCACCCGCACAGCTTGCGCCACAGTTTCGCAAGCCATATGCTGCAATCCGCGCAGGATTTGCGTGCGGTGCAAGAAATGCTGGGGCACGCCAATATTTCAACCACGCAAATCTATACCCGGCTTGATTTCCAGCACCTGGCCAAAGTCTATGACCAGGCGCACCCCCGGGCCAACCGCAAGCGCTAATTTCCCTTGCCGCGCGATTTGGCCGTCGCTTTGGGCGCCGCGCTGGGCTGCTCCGCCTTGTCTTTATTATCGGCTTGCAAGGCGTAGATAAGCCGGCCTGCATTCCAGGTAAACATCCCAAGGTAGGTGCCCGCCGGTTCGTCCGGCCTGGATAGGGAGTCGGAATAAAGCGTGCCGCCGAGCTTTGCGGATGTTTCCGCGCTGATTTGCCTTATCAGCTTCTGGCTGCTGATGCTTTCGACAAATACGGCCGGAATATGCTCTTTCTTGATCTGATCGATAATCGCTGCGACATCTTTGGCGGAAGGCTCGGCGTCGCTCGAGAAACCGGCCGCCGACAGAAACGTCACGTTATAGGCGTCTTGAAAATAGCCAAAGGCATCGTGCGAGGTCACAACCTTGCGTCGGCTGGCCGGGATGGCGGCCAGCGCCTGCGTGATTTCGGCGTCCAGCTTTTTCATGGCGGCAATATACAAGCCCGCCCGGTCCTGGTAGCTTTTCGCATTCGCCGGATCGGCTTTGGACAAGCCATCGGCAATATTCTTGGCATAGATCATCCCATTTTTAAGGCTTTGCCAAGCGTGCGGATCGATATCTCCTTCGTGATGGTGATCGTCCGCTTTATGATCGGCCCCGGAAGATTGCTCGTCGACGCTTAGATGACGTAACGTCACGCCTTTGGATGCAACGATTTCCGTACCCGAGAACCCCGCGGACTTCAAGAGCCGAGGCAACCAGGCCTCGAAACCCAACCCGTTGACGACCAGCACTTTCGCCTGGGCGATCGCCTTGGCGTTTTGAGGCGTAGGTTCAAACGAATGTGCATCGCCGCCTGTGCCCACAATCGTGGTCACGGCGACGTGCTCGCCGCCAATTTCGCTGACCATGTCGCCCAGTATCGAGAAACTGGCCACAACGGGCATAGGCGACTTTTGCGCGGCTCCAGCCAGCGGGCTGCCCATCGCGAAGATGACTCCTGTCGCCAGCATCAGGACAGACCGGCGGCGTGCTTCGGTAGCGCGCCACAATAGAAACTGTTTAAACATTAAAACTCCCGAATAGTGAAGGCGCACTAACTACAGAATAAATTAGCTCTTTGGAATATAGAAACATTTGTATCCATGTCTTGCAATCGTGCATTTGCCGGAGAGACGCAACCAGAGCAAAGGTTTGGTCTTGGGCAAACGGGTCTGTTTGAAATGATTTTACCAAGATGACGTTACAATTACACGGTCGCATGGCCTAAAGAAAGCTTAAATTTGCGCCAGGTTCTGACGCCGGGCGCGCGCCTGCCGCGCCGCCTGGATCAAGCCTCCATGAGGACCGAAAAAAACCGAAACGAAATACACCAGTCCCGCCGCCAGAATAATGGCCGGCGAGGCCGGCACATTGGCATGATACGAAAACAATAAACCAAAATACGAAGCGAACGTGCCTATCGCGCCGGACAACACCATCTGACGCCCTACCGACCGCGCCCAGAACCGTGCCGCCGTTGCGGGCAGCATCATAATGCCAACCACCATCAGCGTACCCAATACCTGAAATCCGGCTACCAAGGTCATCACGAGCAAAATCAAAAACACCATATGGCTGATCGACCCGCCGCCGCGTTCGGCACGCAGAAAGCCCGGATCCAGGCATTCCACGACCAAAGGCCTGAAAATTAAAGCCAGGACCAGCAGCGTGATGCTGGACGCGGCTGTAACCAGCAGCAAAGCCGCATCGTCCAGCCCCAGAACCGTACCGAACAGCACATGGATCAGATCCATATTAGTGCCGCGCAGCGAAACCAGCAAAACCCCCAGACCCAACGAAATCAAATAGAACGAAGCAAAACTGGCGTCCTCGCGCAAGGGCGTCAGGCGCGCAACCGCTCCGGCCAACAGCGCGACCAGCAGACCGGTTGCCATACCGCCCAGCGTCATGGCGCTCAAAGACAAACCGGCCGTCAGAAAACCGACGGCAACGCCCGGTAAAATGGCATGGGCCATCGCATCGCCCATCAGGCTCATGCGCCGCAACACCAAAAAAACGCCCAGTGGCCCGGCTGCAAATGCCAGTGCCAGAGAACCCGCCAGCGCTCGTCCCATAAACCCATAATCGATAAACGGCGCAAAAAACCAATCGAAAAACCACATTACAGATAATCCCCGGCGCATAGATGACGTGCTAAATGCAGGTTTTCGGGGGTAAGAACCGATGCGGTCGGCCCCCAGGCCACGGCTTGCCCCGCCATCAGCAGCGCTTGCGGAAACGCGCTGCGCACCATTTCAAGATCATGCAATACTGCAATGACCGTACGCCCCTCGGCGTTCCAGTCGTGCAGCAAAACCATCAAATCTTCGGTGGTGTGACGATCGACCGCGGCAAACGGCTCATCAAGCAGCAAAATTTGTGCATCGTGCAAAAGCAGGCGTGCAAACAAGGCCCGCTGCAACTGCCCGCCCGAAAGCGTACCGATAATGCGCGAACCGAAATCGGCCAGGCCGACCGTTTCAAGCGCATGCCAGACACGATCGTGCTCGGACGCATCAAAACCCTTCCATGCGCCCACGCGGCGCCAGGCCCCCATGGCCACCAAATCGTAGGCGCTAATGGGAAAGCTGCGGTCTAATTCACCCGCTTGCGGCAAGCACGCCATTTCGCGCCGCACCTCGCCCGGCAGCCGAATATGCCCGCGCAACGGGCTCAACACCCCCATGATGCCTTTGATCAGCGTTGACTTGCCGGCGCCATTGGGGCCCACAATCGCCGTTAACGAGCCCCGCTCAAACGTTCCTGTGACATCGCGCACCGCAATGCGGTCGCGCCATCCCAAAGACAGCTGGTCAAGTTCTATTACAGCATTTGTCATGGCGTGCCGCCTACCACCAGCCCATGGCCCAACTGGTCAGGCCCCACAAAAACACCACAGCGAGCAATACGCGCGCCAGGCGTCTGGTACACGAAACCAGCAGCGCCGAGCCATGATAAGCACGGGAGCGTCGGGAAGGAAAAGTAGGATGGGACATGAAATAGACAGTTTATAGTGCGCAGTCGTTATGTTATAACATAACGACTGCGCATAGAAAGCGCGGACCCGATTTTTTACACGAGCCTGTGCGCCGCTCTTCATCCGGAGGCTCAGGCCGCACTTACGTCTTCAGCCCAACGTTTCCGCTATGCCTGCACACCCTTCGCCCCGTCCCCCGTCTATTGCGGCGCAATTGCGCACCGCCGAATCGCTTTGCTCGCAACGCGGCAAACGCCTGACACCCACTCGACGCAAGGTACTGGAGATTTTGCTGCGGCAACAGCGCAGCCTCAAGGCCTACGAGCTGCTGGACGAAATCCGGCAAGTACAGCCGGGCGCCGCACCGCCCACCGTGTATCGCGCGCTCGACTTCCTGGTCGAAGAGGGGCTCATACACCGCCTTGACGCCGTCAACGCCTGGACGGCCTGTCTGGACGCCGCAGGCGAACCGCATGACTTGCTGGTTATTTGCACCCAGTGCGGCGCCGTCGCCGAATTCAGCGACCCGGTGCTGAGCCGCCAGCTCGCCAAGAAAGTGGCGGGGGCCGGTTTTGTACTGGCTAACCACGAAACCGAACTTCGCGCCTTATGCGGGAAATGCCATGCGCAGGCCTGCCATAGCCCTGCGCACTAGACTCGCAACAGCGGGAAACACAGGCGCAGGCCCATTCACCAGGGCCTGCGCCAAGATGAGCAGTAAACTCGCCCTTACGCTGACGGCATAAATTTTCCCTTAAAATACAATGGTTAACGTGAAAGTTTGCTCTTCTTCGTGTGCTGTGCTGTAATCGCATGTTGATTTTTTTTGCGCAGTACGGAATAAAATGGTAGCTGTTCATTTTTAGCGCCAGTATTTTTTGCCGCGCCACGAGAGCTTTATGATGAACGCCGCTTCCAAGGTAAACAAAATGGTCCCCGTCACCATCCTCACCGGATTTCTCGGTGCGGGTAAAACGACCTTGCTTAAACGCATTCTTACCGAATTCCATGGCCAGCGAATTGCAGTCATCGAAAACGAATTCGGACCCGAAAGCATCGACAACGAACTCTTGGTGCAAGAGCGCGAAGAGCAAATCATCGAGCTGAGCAACGGCTGCGTGTGCTGTACCGTGCGCGGCGACCTTCAGCGCGCACTCAGCGACCTGCGCGCCAAGCGCGAAGCAGGCGAGGTCAAGTTCGACCGCATCATTCTTGAAACAACGGGCATGGCCAACCCCGGCCCGGTGTGCCAGACTTTCTTCATGGACGACGACATCGCCGAATACTACCGTCTCGATGCCGTCATTACCGTGGTCGATGCCAAGCACGGCATGGAGACCCTGGACCAGCAAGAGGAATCCCAGAAACAAGTCGGTTTTGCCGATAAGATCCTGGTATCGAAAAAAGACCTCGTCAACGAGGTCGATTACCAGGCCCTGCGTGCGCGCCTGGTGCGGATCAATCCGCGCGCATCCATTACGCCGGCCCATTTTGGTGAAACCGACCTGAACGCCCTTCTGGATGTCAGTGGCTTCAACCTGAACACCATTCTCGATATCGATCCCGATTTCCTGGCGGACGCGCATCCCGATGCCGCCCACGACCACAGTCATGGCGATCACGATCACGATCACCATGAGCATGAAGGCGAATGCGGCGCCCATTGCGGGCACGACCACCATCACCATCATGCGCATAACGATGAAATCGGTGCCTTTGTATTCCGCTCCAACAAGGCCTTCGACCCAGAACGCCTCGAAGAATTTCTCAGCGGCATCGTGCAGGTCTACGGACCCGACTTGCTGCGCTATAAAGGGATTCTGTACTTGAAAGGCATTAATCGTCGTATGCTATTCCAAGGCGTACACATGATGATGGGCGCAGAACCTGGAAAACCTTGGATATCCAGCGAAAAACCGAATACCAAAATGGTATTTATTGGTCGTAAACTTCCCGAAGAAATTTTTACTCGGGGCTTAGAACAGTGTCTGATCTCATAACGAACCACGTTGCATCATTCGATTCCAACGACACGGGTTGCGGGAACCAGTACACACATTAATATAAAAGGGGTACAACCATGGCGAGCAAAACAGCCTCAACACAAGTCCAAAGCCACCTGCTGACCGAGCAAGAGCTTCTAGCGATGCCCGAGTCCGATTACATGAACGAAGCCCAACTGGCTTTTTTCAGAGACCGCCTGAAGCAGCTCGAGCAAGAAATTCTAAGCAACGCCGATACAACCACCGAGAACTTGCGCGAAACACAATTCGTGCCCGATCCGGCCGACCGCGCCACCATCGAAGAAGAGCACGCGCTTGAACTTCGTACCCGCGATCGCGAACGCAAGCTGTTGAAAAAGGTTCAACAGTCCATCGCCCAGATCGACTCGGGCGAATACGGCTGGTGCAGCGAAACCGGCGAGCCCATCGGCCTGCCGCGCCTGCTGGCCCGCCCAACCGCCAATCTGTCGCTCGAAGCGCAAGAACGGCGCGAGTTGCGCCAGAAACTATACGGCGACTAAGCACCGCCGCAACGGGCCTCACGGCCAGGCGCCCACGTCACGCCTACATGCAAGCCTCGGCTGAAAAGCCGGGGCTTTTTTGCGTGTCCGGCGCGAACTCTTGAACTTTGAGCGTTTGGCCCCAACTAACCCATTCAAAGGAAGAATCCATGGAACAATTTCACGCTACCACCATTCTTTGCGTTCGCCGCGGCAACCAGGTCGCCCTGGGCGGAGATGGGCAAGTCACTCTGGGCAACATCGTTTTCAAGGGCACGGCACGAAAAATCCGTCGCCTGTACCACGATAAGGTTCTCGCCGGTTTTGCCGGCGCAACTGCCGACGCCTTTACACTGCAAGAACGCTTTGAAGCCAAACTTGATAAGCACCAGGGCCACCTGATGCGCGCAGCCGTCGAACTCACCAAAGACTGGCGTACCGACCGCGTCCTGCGTCGCCTGGAGGCCATGCTGATCGTGGCCGACCATGAACACTCCCTGGTATTGACCGGCAACGGCGATGTGCTCGAGCCCGAACACGGCCTCGCGGCCATCGGATCGGGCGGCGCCTACGCACAATCGGCCGCGCTGGCGCTGTTGCACAACACCGAGCTGAGTCCAGCCGAAATCGTCAAAAAATCGCTCGAAATCGCGGGAGATTTGTGTATTTACACCAATCAGAACCACGTCATCGAAACACTTTAAAACGCGACTCACAGGCCATCTATGTCTGCTATCAATATGACTCCCGGGGAAATCGTCTCCGAACTCGACAAGAACATTGTCGGGCAAGACCGTGCCAAACGTTCCGTAGCGGTGGCCTTGCGCAACCGCTGGCGCCGCCAGCAGGTGCCCGCGGCGCTGCGCAATGAAATCGTACCCAAGAACATTTTAATGATCGGTCCCACCGGCGTGGGTAAAACTGAAATTGCGCGCCGCCTGGCCAAACTGGCCAATGCGCCCTTCATCAAAATCGAAGCCACCAAATTCACCGAAGTGGGCTATGTGGGCCGCGACGTTGACACCATCATTCGCGATCTGATCGAAATCTCGATCAAGCAAACCCGCGAAATCGAAATGCGCCGTGTCCGCAATCAGGCCGAAGACGCTGCCGAAGACCGCATTCTCGACGTGCTTATCTCGCCGGCGCGCAATGCCCAGGGAGAACCTCAACGCGAAGAAAACGCCGCGCGCCAGACCTTCCGCAAGCGGTTACGCGAAGGCACGATCGACGACCTCGAGATCGAAATTGAAGTCGCCCAGCCCGCCGCGCAAATGGAAATAATGGCTCCTCCCGGCATGGAAGAAATGACCGAGCAGCTAAAAGGCATGTTCGCCGGACTGGGACGCGAAAAGAAAAAAGCACGCAAAATGGCGGTTAAGGAAGCCTTCAAGCTGCTGACCGAAGAAGAGGCTTCGCGCCGCGTCAATGAAGAAGACCTGCGCACCACCGCCATCAACAATGCCGAGCAAAACGGTATTGTCTTCCTGGATGAAATCGACAAAATCACGACGCGCCAGGAAAGCGGCGCCGGCGATGTATCGCGCCAGGGCGTGCAGCGCGACCTGCTGCCTTTAGTCGAAGGCACGACGGTCAGCACCAAGTACGGCGTGGTGCGCACCGACCATATCTTGTTCATTGCGTCGGGCGCGTTTCATTTGTCGCGACCGTCGGACCTGATTCCCGAGCTTCAGGGGCGCTTTCCCATCCGCGTCGAGCTCGATTCCCTGACCGCCGACGACTTCGTCCGTATCCTGTGCGAGACCGATGCCTCGCTGACCAAGCAATACAAAGCCCTGCTGGCCACCGAAGAAGTCACGCTGGATTTCACCCAGGAAGGCATCAAGCGCCTGGCTCAGTTGGCGTTCGACGTGAATGAGCGCACTGAAAACATCGGCGCACGGCGTTTGTACACCGTAATGGAAAAACTGCTGGAAGATCTGTCGTTCGACGCCGCCGCCAAAAGCGGCCAAACCGTCGTCATCGATGCCGCCTATGTCGACGAGCAGCTGGAAGAAGCGGCCAGCAGCCAGGATCTGGCCCGCTACGTGCTGTAAGGCTGGAAGGCTGTAACCCAGTAAGCCGGCATCCCTGAAGAATTCAGGGCCGGATCTTTATAAGACCCGGCCCTGAGTCAAGCTTTTATTGCACATGCGCGGCAATGACGGCCTTGTCGGAAGGAGCCGCCTGCTCCCGCGTGCGCATCGCTTCGCCAATCAACACCCAGCCGCAACCCAGCATGCCGCCAAGCAACAGCCCCAGTGTCACGATCAGCATACGCTTTGGAGCTTCCCGCTCTAATGGAAAGGTGGGCTCCAGCTGATATCGGTAGCTTAGCACTGGCGTCGCCAAGTAGGCGCTCGTGGGTTCCAGCAAACCCAATATTCGTTCAATATCGTAATAACGTGCCGGATAAATGATGGGGCTTTCTTTTGCGGTTTGCAATTCCGCCGTCAAGTAGCGCTCGCCCAGCATGAACAAACGAGGCGAATTGCTCAACTCGACAATCATATTGCCATCAAAATTCCGCCCCACGGAATACTCTTTTAAGCCAGCCTTTTGCGCGGTTGACAATGCGGCTTCCAACGTCGTGATCCGATTATTCCGTTCCGCGGTGAGTTGATGGCGGATGATGTCCCGCTCGGCCTGCCTGGCTCGAATGCTGGCCTGGAGCGCATCGCGAAACTCCGCATCAACCAGCTTGGAGGCCGCTTCATTGATGGTTTTCAAATAATTCAACAATACTCGCTGGGCGGCCTGGGGTGTATCGGCGGTAAATGAGGCGATGTAATAAGGATTGATAAGCCCCGCTTTAGGCGCCTGAATGATGAGCCTCTTTTCCGCCAAATGCGTCAGCAAGGCCTGACGCTCGGCATCGGAGCTGGTTTCGGACAATAGACGACCGACATATTCGGTACGCGCCAGGAACGTCTCTTTATTCTTCTGGGCAACGCTCAAGCCGACAAACGCGTTGAACAGGCTGTTTGCCAACGCATCGCTATCGACGGTTTGATTGCCGTCGGCCCGCTCCAACTCACGTCGTTGTTCAAGATAGCCCGTGATTTGCTCTATACGGGGACTGCTGATGTAGGCGGTTGAAACCCACTCTTCCGTTGTGGTGAATGCATAGGCTGCCGCCAATGCCGTCGATGCCAAGGTGAAAGCCGCGATAACAAATTTTTGTCGCCAAAGAAGCCGTACTAATTCTCGTAAATCAATCTCGTCATTAGCGGTTGGCGAGTGCGGCGCAGGCCGAGTGTTATGCGTAGTCAAATCGGAATGCCCAAATAGTTAGTAATATTTGGGAGCAAATGTTATCACATTCGACATACAAATATATCAGATAGCAATCCAACGTGATAATAGGGACCGCTAAAAAGCCCCGTTCTGCTTACAACCGGGGGGCGTGGCACTCGGGTTATTTTTTTATTTCGGTTACGACGTACTGGCCGCCTTCCCGTTTTGCCTTGAAGGTGATTTTGTCGCCGGGCTTGATGCCCGCCAACAAGGCGGGATCCGCCTGATATACCAATGTCATGGCCGGCAACTCAAGAGCGGAAATGGCTCCGTGCTTAATGGTTACTTTGCCGGCGACGGCATCCACGCGCCGCACCTCGCCCGAGGCGCTGGCCTCTTGCGCCATCGCAGTCACCGAATAAACGCTCGCGAGCGCCAGGCCGGCGCTTAATACTTGTTGTAATCGATAATTCGTTAAAGGCATATGTACTCCTTATTCCCTTCTTGAATCAACCGCGAACGTGTCGGCTTCGCCATTGGTTTGAAAGTGGAATGATTGAACGGCGCGCCTTGCAGACTGGCGCAAGGTACACTCCAAGCATAACTGCAAACACCCGCCAGCACTTAAACGTGATGAAAACAGGCGTTTCAAAAAAACTCAAATGACCATTCGAACCAACACGGGCTCAATGTAGCGTTGACCCGTGCAGTAGATATCAACCCACCCAGCGGATTAAGGAATAAAACATGGCGACCCGGCTCTCGGTAATCACGACACGCACCGGCGACAAAGGCACGACCGGACTCGGCGACGGCAGCCGCGTCGACAAAGACGCTCCGCGCATCAATGCGCTGGGCGATGTCGACGAACTGAACAGCATGGTGGGGCTGCTGCGCGCCGAAGCCTTGCCAGCCCCTATCGACGCCCTGTTTGCGCGCATCCAGAACGATCTGTTCGACTTGGGCGCCGAGCTATGTATTCCTGGCCACACCGCGCTAAACGAAGACCATGTGGCGTTTCTGGATGAAGCGCTCAAGCAGCATAATGCCGCGCTCGAACCGCTGAAAGAGTTTATTTTGCCAGGCGGAACGCGTGCGGCGGCCTTGGCTCACATGGCGCGTACGCTGTGCCGGCGCGCCGAACGCGCGGTCATTACGCTGGATCGCGACGAACCGGTCAATACTCCGGTCAAACAATACCTGAACCGGCTCTCGGACCTGTGTTTCGTCATGGCCCGCGTGCTGAATAAAACCCTGGGCGCGCCCGACGTGCTTTGGGGCCGCTAGTGTGCTGTTTGGTTAGTTTCGAATTAGCCAAACAGTACACTAGACCAGCCGGCCGTTAATGAACTCGTAACGCGCGGCCTGGCCGGGGTGCTCATACACTTGCCAGCGAATACGGTCCGCTTCCACCCGAATATCGGCGGTTGCCATCGTGTTTTCATTATCGCTGTCGTCCGGACTATCGCGATAAATGGGGAACTCGTTATTTTGCTGGTCAGCCAGAATCGCCAGCGGATCGACGGCATGCAAAGACACGCCCAGCAACGCGTCGCCACGCAACTGGCGATGCAAGGACGATGGCGTGACAATCTGGGGAAAGTCGCGCATCAGTTTATGCACAGCATGGTTGGCGTGCAGGCTCGGGGCGTTAATGGTCTCGGCCGACACGCCATGGCCATTGAACTCAATGCCCAGCAAGCCCGGCATGCCCTGCCGTGCCAGGCTAAGGTGAAAGCCGCCTGCCCTGGGCGACGTGCGCAACAGCGCCACGGCCGCCTCCAGGCTATCCAAATCCAGCAGGGCCCGGGTCAAGACCATGCGCGGCAACCCGACCTGAATCTGACGCGAACGGATATTGTTCACCGTCATCGCCAGCCCTGCCTGGGTGACGGCGAAGGTATGGCCCGGGATCGAGGCGGGATAAACAAACGAGGCAAAATCCGCGCCCCCTTGGACCGAAACTTCGGCAATACCGCAACAATCCCGAAAGCCCGGATCTCCGTCTTCGTTATGCGTGATGCGCGCGCCGCTCTCGAGCGGCAGTTGCACCGTGGTGCAGCCATCGGGCGCCATCGCCCATAAATCGCCCCGACAATTCCAAAGGAAAACATCGTCGACCGGCAGGTCCAGCCCTTCCGCCAAGCCCTCAAGCTCTTCGCGAATACGCGGAAAACATTGCTGCACCAGCGCCTCCATGGCCAGCGCTTCAGGACTGTTGCGCCATTGCATGACCGTAGCCCATGCATCGGAACGGAGCAGATGGCCATGCGCCGCTTCAGCACCGAAGCGGCCCAAAACACGCCCGACCTCAAAGGGCGACCCCCGCACCTTGATATATGACAACATATGCCATCCTTCCTAGACTGATCCGAAACCCGAGCATGGTCCGCTTGCCCTGCGTCCCTAACGATACCAGCAGCCGCCGCTTAATGTGGAAATGGAATCAAGCCCGAAGCTGCGTCTGCACAAAAGCCGCCACTTCGGCGCTTAACAGCGTCAGCGTTTCTTGCAGCGCACCAAAACCGGCTGATTTTTCATAGGTATTTTCGTCCATGTAAAGCGCCCGGTTCACCTCGATTTGAAGGCTGTGCCGGTTCTCTTCCGGGTTGCCTATCCTGGCGATCAGGGCAACGCCTTTAAACGGATCGTTGCGCGCCACGGTATAGCCGCGACCAAGCAAAAACGTTTCAATCACTTCAACCAGTGCCGGCGCGCACGTAACGCCGTCCCGGTCTCCCAGGACAAAGTCCGCCAATGGCTTGTCGGTCTCGATTTCCAGCACTTCGTAAGAATTGAACGGCATGGAATGAAGATTCAAATGCCACACGCCGCCGAAGTTTTCGTACGCGGAATCGATCTGGGCCCGCAGCGCCGCATGATAGGGACGGTGGAAACTGCCGATGCGGTTTTCCACCTCAGCCACCCACAACTTGCGATCATAAATTGGTTCATTGCGCGCCTTCGTCCAGATCAAGCCGTGCCCGAGCCTGGACTTTTCCGTGGGATGGAGCGCCGTCGTCCAGGGCTCGGCCAGTATATTAGGGTCGATATCGTCTTCTTCGCGATTCGGGTCGATATACGTGCGTGGGAAATTGGCGGCCAGCAGACTGCCGCCCACGCTGGGAATAGCACTCCAGAGTTCTTCGACGTAGGTGTCCTCGCCCGAACGCAAGACTGATGCGGGCAGACAACTGTCAAAATCATGCGGATAGACGACGCCGCTATGCGGCGAATCGCACACCAGCGGGATCACATTGACGCTGGGCAATGACAAGGTAAACGGCTCAAAATCTGCTTCGGCGAATCTCATGGCGGTTCCTTATATGTTCAACATGAATAACAAATCAATCCCTTGCACCCTGACCCCTTGTTCATGCGTACGGCTTCCCGCCCCAGCCCGGGCGATCTTCATTTAGATGGCAGGCGCTTTGATGCCCCGGCCCGACGCCCTTCAACAAGGGCAGCTCTTGCGTGCAACGCGCCATGGCATAAGGACAGCGCGGGTGAAAGGGGCAGCCCGAAGGCGGCGCGAGGGGCGACGGCAGTTCGCCCTTAATAGGATCGAACTGACGATGGTCGGTACGTAAACGGGGCAGCTCTTTAATAAGCGCCTGGGTATAGGGATGGTTCGCCGCGCTGAAAATGACTTCGGTGGGCGCGATTTCGACGATGCGTCCCAAATACATGATGGCGACGCGGTCGGAAATATGGCTGACCACACCCAGGTTATGGCTGATGAAAAAATACGTCAGGGAAAATTCGTGGCGCAGCCGAATAAACAGGTTGATGACCTGAGCCTGAATAGACACGTCCAGCGCGGCGACGGCTTCATCGCACACGATCACCGCCGGCCTGAGCGCCAGCGCGCGCGCCACGCCGATGCGCTGGCGCTGCCCGCCCGAAAACTGATGCGGATACCGGAAGCGATAGGCCGGATCCAGGCCCACCTTTTGCATCAGGCCGGCCACGAACGCTTCTTTTTCCTGCCCCTTGACCAAGCCGTGCACCACAGGCGCTTCGCCAATGATATCAACCACCCGCATGCGCGGATTGAGCGATGAAAACGGGTCTTGAAAAATCATCTGCACGCCCATCTCGTAGTCGTGCCGGGCTTGGCCGTGCAAACCGGAAACAGCCTGCCCCTTATAGAAAACTTCGCCCGACGACGGCGGCAAAATTCCCGATATCATGCGGCCCAACGTCGACTTCCCACAGCCTGACTCGCCCACAATACCCACAACCTCGCCCGCGCGAATCTCCAGATCGACCCCGGCCACCGCCAGCACGGACTTGGGCTTATGCTGGCGCGTCAGCGCATTGCCCAGCCGCTCGATAAAATCGCTGGGCTGGGTAAAACGCCTTTGCACGTTGCGCAGGCTGAGAATAATGTCCGGGTCGGTGCTCGGGCGGTTCATTGCATAACCCCCGCATGCCAACAACTGGCCAGATGTTCGCATGCCACCTCTTCCAAGACAGGTTCTTTATGACATACCTCGGTTGCACGATAGCAGCGCGCCCGGAACGAACACCCCGGCGGCAGCTTTAACAACGACGGCGTCGATCCGGGAATCTGAAACAGCTCGCGACCGCGCGTGTCGATAGACGGAATCGAAGCCAGCAGCCCATGCGTATAAGGATGGCTGGCGCTGCGGATGACGTCGGCCGTGCTGCCGGTTTCAACGATTTTTCCGGCATACATGACGGCCAGCCGATCGGCCAGGCCCGACACGATGGCCAGATCGTGGGTGATCCAGATAAGCGCCGTGCCCATCTCGCGGCACAGTTTTTGCACTTCATACAGAATCTGCCCTTGTATTGTGACGTCCAGGGCGGTGGTCGGCTCGTCGGCAATGATCAGCTTGGGAGAATTGAGCAAGGCGATGGCGATCGCCACCCGCTGACGCATGCCGCCCGACAAATGATGGGGGTAGACCGTCATGCGCTCTTTGGGCGACGGGATGCCCACCATGCCCAGCACCTCGATCGCACGCGCCCGCGCGGCGCCGGCCGAAACGCGCTCGTGCGCCTGCAATGCCTCGATCATTTGCGTGTCGACCCGCAAGGTGGGGTTCAGCGTCATCATCGGGTCCTGGAAAATCATGGCCATGTCCTTACCCCGAATCGCCCGGTACTGCTCGGCCGACAAGGCCTGAAGATCATGGCCGTCAAACATCATCCGGTCGGCCACGATACGGCCCGGTTCGTCGACCAGATTCATCAATGAAAAGGCGGTAATGCTTTTGCCCGACCCCGACTCGCCCACCAGTCCCAAAATCTCTCCGGCCCGAAGCTGCAGCGAAACGCCGTCCACCGCCTTGACGATGCCTTCCCGCGTATGAAACCAGGTTTTCAGGCCTTGTACATCCAGCAAAAGTTCGGCACTTGAGGCAAGGGTCATGGTCGGCGCACCTATATGACGTTGCGCGGGTTAAGGATGTCGCGCAGATGGTCGCCGACCAGGTTAATGGCGATCACCAGCAACGCCAGCGCGATACCCGGGAAAAACGAAATCCAGTAAGTCCCCGACAACAGGTATTCAAAGCCATTGGAAATAAGCATGCCCAGCGACGGCTCGGTCACCGGAACGCCCACGCCAAGAAAGGATAACGTGGCCTCGAGCGCAATGGCATGGGCCAGGTCGATGGTGGCAATGACCATCAGCGGTGGAATGCAATTGGGGAAAATGTGCCGCCATAAAATACGCTGCCAGGAAAGCGAGAGGCAACGCGCCGCTTCAACGTATTCTCGGTTGCGCTCGACAATCGCCGCGCCACGCGCCGCGCGCGCAAAATAAGCCCATTGAACCGCAATCAGCGCGTAAATGACCTTATCGACGCCCTTGCCCAAGACCGCCAACAAAATCAGCGCCAGCAAAATAGCGGGAAACGACAGCTGAATATCGACAATACGCATTAAAACAGCGTCGATACGGCCCCCGAAGTAAGCCGAGATCAGCCCCACCGCGGCGCCGATCAAAAAGGCGACCGACACCGACACCGACCCCACGACCAAGCTGGTTCGCATGCCATACAAGATGGCTGAAAAAAGATCGCGCGCCTGGCCGTCCGTGCCCAGCCAATAGGTCATGGAGCCGTCTTCGCTCGCGCTTCCAGGGGGCAGCTTGGAGTCGAAAATATCGAGCGTCGCAATATCGAATGGATTCTGCGGTGCAATCCAGGGCGCAAAAATGGCCAGGACCAAGAACGCCACCAGCAAAATCAGCCCGAACACGGCCAGCTTACTGGCCAGAAACTGAGCGATAAAAACCCGCAGCAAGCTTTCTTGAACCGGCGCCGGCAAGACCGCCTCGACGGCTGTATCTGCTTGAATCATGCGCCGCCTCCTAAACGAACCCGCGGGTCGAGCACGGTATAGGCAATATCCACCGCCAGGTTGAGAAAAGCCAGAAAGACCACGGCCAGCATTAAATATGCCACCACCACGGGGCGGTCCAGCGTGATGATCGAATCGATTAAAAGCTTGCCCATGCCCGGCCAGGAAAAAACCGTTTCAGTCACCACGGCGAACGCAAAAACCTGGCCGTACTCGAGCCCCGCAATCGTCACAATGGGAATCAGGATGTTTTTCAGCAGGTGTACGCCCAGCACGCGCCGCTCGCGCAGGCCCTTGGCGCGTGCGAACTTAATGTAATCCAGTGGCAGGCACTCGCGGGTGGCGGCGCGTGTAACCCGAATGATCAGGGCGCATTTGGCGACGGCAATCGTGGCCGCCGGCAACAGCAGATTTTTCAAGCCGTCCCAACTGAACACACTGAGTTCGATCGGGCCGAACTTTTGCACCGGCCCCCGCCCTCCTGCCGGCAACCAACCCAAATAGACGGAGAAAAGCATGATGAACATCAGGCCAACCCAGAAGTTCGGCAGCGAAAAGCCCATGACTGAACTGGTCATGATGGAGCGAGCCCCCAGGCCCTGCGGCTTCAACCCGGCATAGATGCCCAGCGGCACACCGATCAGCACCGACATCAACATGGCGAACGTGGCCAGTTCAAGCGTGGCCGGCATGCGCTCCAGTATCAGGCGCATCGCAGGCTCGCCGGTCAGGAAGCTGTTGCCAAAATCAAGGTGTGCCGCCTGGCTGATGAAAATGCCATACTGCCGCCACAAAGGCAGATCGAGGCCCAGCGACTGGCGTATTAATTCGCGCTGGGCCTCGGTCGCCTCGGGGCTGGCCAGCATGTTCACCGGGTCTCCGATCATATAGAGCCCGGCAAACACCAATGCCGACATCACCAGCACAATAATGACCGTTTGCAGCAGGCGGCGGACAATGGTCGACAACACCTTTGAGGCAGTCCGTTACTTTGCCAGCGTCATGTCTTGCGCCAGGGTCATCTGGTCAGAACGTCCGCCATAACGGATGTCTTTCTTCATGGCCCAGACCGACACCTCGAACAGGATGGGCAGCAAGGCGTAGTCTTCCATGGCGAGGTTTCCCGCTTTTTGCAGCATCTCGTTGCGCTTGTCGTCATCGAGGGTCTTGGACGCGGCCAGCACCTGCTTGTCGAGCTCGGGATTGGAGTATTTGCTCCAGTTGGTCGTACCGTAGCCCGCCGCCGAATCCTTGGTCATGACCAGGGAAATAAGCGGGTTGAGCATTTCGCCGGAACTGACCGCCCAGCCGCCGAGATACGTGCTGAACGCGTAGCCGTTGCGCTGTTTGAAAAACACCGGAGGCGCCATGGTCTGGACGTCGGTTTTAATGCCGATCCGCGCCCACATGGCCGCCACGGTTTGCGCGATATTTTTGTCGTTGGTGTAGCGCCCGGCCGGGGAACCCAGCGATAGGGAAAAGCCTGCGGGGTAACCGGCCTGCTTCAGGAGTTCTTTGGCCTTGGCGGTGTCGGCCTCGGGCACAACGGACAGCTTTTCAGAAGCGCCGAAACCGGGGTAAGCCAACAAATTGGCGGCCGGTTGCGCGACCCCGCCCATAATGCGCTCGACAATTGCTTTACGATCGATGGCCAACGACAAGGCTTCGCGCACGCGCTTGTCGGTAAGCGGGTTTTTCCCATCGGTGCCCGACATGCCCGGAGGCACTTCTTTACCCTGGCCTAGCGCAATATAAATGACACGCAGCGAAGGCGTTTCCTGGACATGCAGGTTGCTGTCTTTTTTAAGACGCGCCAGGTCGTCGGTAGGCGGATCTTCGATTAAATCGACATCGCCCGCGAGCAGCGCCGCCACGCGGGCGGCAGAATTGGAAATGGGGCGATAGACAACCTTGTCCCAAACCGGTTTTTCGCCCCAGTACAGGTCGTTACGCTCAAAAACGATTTCGGCGCCGCGCTTCCAGGACACGAATTTATAGGGGCCGGTGCCCACAAGCCCGTCGCCCCGATTGAGTTCCACCGTGGTCTTGCCTTCTGCCGCCGAGCCCGACGCATTCTTCTTCGACATGATGGGCACCATGGACAGATTCGCCAGCAATACCGGCGAAGGGCCTTTGGTGGTGATCTTGACGGTTAACGGATCGACCGCCTCGACCTTGTCGACGGAGCTTAAATATAGGGCGTAGGATGAGGGGCTGTTGGGCACCTTATGGACGCGATCGTACGTGAACAAGACGTCATCGGCCGTAAAGGGCGAGCCGTCGGCAAATTTGACATTAGGGCGCAGCTTGAAGGTCCAGACGTCGCCATCGACCGTCCAGGACTCGGCCAGCGAAGCAACCGGCTTGGCATTGCCATCGGTGCGTACGAGCGGGTCGAACAAGGTTTCAGAAAGTTGCGTATTGGGAGTCAGTGAATGGAACTGCGGGTCCATGGAGCTGGGCTCGGTGCGCAGCGCTATGGTTAGATCGCGGGCTTGCGCCGCCGCACCGACACTTAAAAAACCAACAACGATTGCCGACAACAAAATGGTTTTCCGAATTATTTTCATGATTATGCAGCCCTTTAGGTAAATGAAACCGATGAGCAAATCCACGACATAAAACCGGTCAAGCAAGTGGTCAGTGTAGCGAGGCGCGCGACGTTAAAAGATCGGTGTTTTCCCCATGAACGAGGTCAAATGTGTCGCGCCTGGACTGCGGAATACCCCGGACTCTCCTGGATAAAAACAGCACTCATGCCGGATTTTGTCCCGCTTGCACTGAGCGCCATGGCTTTGAAATACAGCCGCCTCAGCGTATAGTTTGAGGGACTACAACAAGATCTGAACACCATGAAACTTGCCGAACCCATCGTCGCATGGAGCGATGAAATTGCCGCCATCCGACGCGACATCCATGCCCACCCCGAACTGGCCTACCAGGAAAACCGCACCTCCGACATCGTGGCGCAGCAGTTAACCTCATGGGGAATCGAAACCCATCGCGGCCTGGGTATTACCGGCGTGGTGGGCATTATTCACGGCCAGTCCAAAAACGGACGCTCGCTGGGCTTGCGCGCCGATATGGATGCCTTGCCGATGCAGGAAAGCAATACCTTCGCGCACGCCAGCCGGCACCCCGGAAAGATGCACGCCTGCGGACACGATGGGCATACGGCCATGCTGCTGGCGGCGGCGCGCTACCTGGCGCAGCACCGAAACTTCGACGGCACGGTCTATGTTATTTTCCAGCCCGCCGAAGAAGGCCATATCGGCGCGAAGAAAATGATCGACGACGGCTTGTTTGAGTTATTCCCCATGGACGCCGTTTTCGGCATGCATAACTGGCCGGGCATGAAAGCCGGCACCTTCGGCATTATCGAAGGCCCCATCATGGCATCGAGCAATTATTTCAATATCACCATTACAGGCAAAGGCGCTCACGCGGCCATGCCGCACCTGGGCTGCGATCCGATTATGGCCGTGGTGCAATTGGCGCAATCGCTTCAAACCATTATTACGCGCAACCGGAATCCGTTCGACCCGGCCGTGCTGAGCATCACGCAAGTGCATTCAGGGTCGGCCGACAATGTCATACCGGATACCGCGCAGCTACGCGGTACGGTGCGAACGTTTTCCGAGGAAACGCTCGACCTGATTGAACAACGCATCGACGAGCTGAGTCGCCTGACCTGCGAAGCCTTTAATTGCGAAGCGCAGTTTACCTTTGACCGCAAGTACCCGCCCACGCTGAACCACCCGCATGAAACGGCCTTCAGCACCCAGGTTTTAAAAGATGTTTTTGGAAAAGAAAGCGTCGATGAAACCATCCAGCCTTCTATGGGCGGCGAAGATTTTGCGCTCATGCTTAAAGAAAGGCCGGGCTGCTATATCTGGATTGGCAACGGTCAGGGCGATCATCGCATGCCGGGGCACGGCATGGGGCCATGCATGTTGCATAACTCCAGCTATGACTTCAATGATGAGCTGATCCCCATCGGCGCGACGTACTGGGTAGAGCTGGCTAAACGGTGGTTGGCGGCGGCATAGACATATAGCCAAAAAACATATAAACATAATCATTCATTCGTTTTCATTGAATGGCGTAAGGGTTAGTCTGACATGAGCATTGTTCACAAAGACGGCCATGTCCAAAATCTATGTCATCCATGAAAACGCAGCCTGGGTCGAACCGTTAAGAGCGGCCTTCTCAAAACTCGATCTTCCTTATGAAGAATGGTTTTTGGACGAAGGCGAGCTTGATCTGGGCAGCGAGCCGCCACAGGGCGTGTTCTATAACCGCATGAGCGCCTCGTCGCATACCCGCGGCCATCGTTATGCACCCGAATACACCGCTGGCGTCCTGGCCTGGCTGCAGTCGCACGGCCGGCGCGTAATCAATAACGGCCGGGCCTTGCAACTGGAAGTGAGCAAGATCGCGCAATACGCGGCGCTATCCAATTACGGCATCCGCACGCCCCGCACGATTGCCGCGGTGGGCCAGCAGTCTGTTATTGACGCGGCCCAGAAAATGACCGGGCCGTTCATCACCAAGCACAATCGTGCCGGCAAAGGCCTGGGGGTACGATTGTTCAACAATGTGGATGCATTGAAGGACTATGTGCATGGGAACGCTTTCGAGGCCTCGGTGGATGGGATAACGCTTATTCAGGACTATATTCGCTCCCCCGAACCGTACATTACACGGGTCGAGTTCGTGGGCGGGAAATTTCTGTACGCAGTGCGAGTCGATACGTCGCTGGGCTTTGAGTTGTGTCCGGCCGATGTATGCCAGATCGGGGAGTCGTCTTGCCCTGTGGGTGAGGCGCCAAGCGACACGCCAACGCCCGCACCGCGTTTTCAGATTGTGGATGGGTTTAACGACCCGATCATTGAACGCTATCGCCGTTTTATTGCCGACAATGGCATAGGGATTGCGGGCATCGAGTTCATTACGGATGCGGATGGTCAGCTTTACACCTACGACGTCAATACCAATACCAACTACAACAGCGAGGCCGAGGCAGCGGCTGGGCTGTTCGGGATGCAGGCGATTGCGACGTATTTAGGGGAAGAGCTGCGGGCGCTGGATGACGCTAGCCAGGGCTTCGCACGAGCGGCCAAGGTGGCTTGAAGTTTATGTTTTTTAAATCACTTCTTCTTTTTTTAAAGCCATGCGGATTCTGTTTTAAACACGTCGCAGCGGTGACGGGTAGCGAGGCGGGGCTTCGCGCGAGCGGTCCTATCGGACTTCCCGAAGCATGCGCAGAAATGGCGCATGCTTCGGCGCCCACAAAGTCGCCCCGCCTGCCTGCCCGCCACCGCTGCGACTGCGACTGCGACTGCGACTGCGACTGCGACTGCGACTGCGGAATAGTTTATTGGGAAAGACTCTGAACGGGTATTGCGGGTGGTGCTACAGCGAGCTGCCTGGAGCGTCGTCAGGACCACCAAACAGGCCGCCTTCGTTCAGCAGATCAAACACGATCGTCAGGTTCGCCTCCAGACCACGCCGGATGGCCGCGGGAATGTTCTTGCGAGTCTTGCGGCACAAGCCCACTTGCTCTTTGATCTCGATGCGTAGTCCGCGTATGGTGCTGACCTCGTTATGCCCTGGCGCCACCTCCACCGCAATCCCCAACTGATCGTACATAAGCGCCTGCATACGGCGCAGATCCTCCAAACTGGCAAGCCGTTCCAGCCGCTCGAGCAAGCGTTTTTCCTCTTCTCGCGTAAGCATCAAAACCCGCATGTCGCTGCCCGGCTGAGACAGCAACTGTTCACGCTCACAGATACAAGCGCCAGGCGGACATGTTGTGCGTAGGGGTGGCATGAGATAAAAATTAATTGGGGTCGCTGCAAATGCATGAAAATAGCATTCTACGACCAAGACCGAAATAAAACCTGCCAAAACTCCACCACGCAGTGGGGCGGGGTCGGTGTGTCGTGGCCAGGACCTTTGAAGCCCGAGCCAGCGGAAGCGAACGCAGCCCGAAGGGGCGGAGGAGCGAGCGGCGCGGTGTTCGGCGCCGAACGGCGACGAACCGGGCTGATGGTCCTGGCCACGACACACCGACCCCGCCTCACGGATTAAAAATCACAAAGCAAGCGCCAAAACGGTTTTTTAAGCCATGGCCATTGCTAACGCTTACGCCACACCCTCCACACCCGCCGCATGCGCCTGCTCATCCGCATGGTACGAAGACCGCACCATCGCGCCGACCGCCGCATGACTGAACCCCATCTCATACGCTTCACGCTCGAACATCTTGAACGTATCGGGATGCACATAACGCAGAACAGGCAAATGATGCTCCGAAGGCTGCAAATACTGGCCAATCGTCAGCATATCTACGTTATGTTCGCGTAAATCACGCATAACTTGCAGAATTTCCTCGTCGGTCTCGCCCAACCCCAGCATCAGGCCGGACTTGGTCGGCACGCCCGGATGCAGCGCTTTAAAGTCGGACAACAGCTTCAGGGAATGCTGGTAATCGGAACCCGGACGCGCCTGTTTGTACAAACGAGGCACCGTCTCCAGATTATGGTTCATGACATCCGGCGGCCCGCCGTTAAGAATGTCCAGCGCACGGTCAAGGCGGCCACGGAAATCGGGCACCAGCACCTCGATGCGCGTAACCGGAGAAAGCTCACGCACCTGACGAATGCACTCCACAAAGTGGCCCGCCCCGCCATCGCGCAAATCATCGCGATCCACCGAGGTAATGACCACATACGACAGCTTCAACGCCGCAATCGTGCGCGCCAGATTGACCGGCTCATTCACATCGAGCGGATCGGGACGGCCGTGCCCCACATCACAGAATGGGCAACGGCGCGTGCACTTGTCGCCCATGATCATGAACGTGGCCGTGCCCTTGCCAAAGCATTCGCCAATATTAGGGCAGGAAGCCTCTTCGCAAACCGTGTGCAGATTATGCTCACGCAAAATCCGCTTGATATCGTAAAACCGGGACCCTGGCGTCGCAGCCTTCACCCGTATCCACTCGGGTTTCTTCAGGCGCTCCGCCGGCACGATCTTGATTGGAATACGCGACGTTTTTGCCTCGGACTTCTGCTTCTGAGTGGGGTCATAAACGGGCTGGGCAACAGGGGTAGTCATACAAATTCCAGAGTTCGGTCTTGCGGCAATTGCGCATTATGTGCGCAGAACAAGAGGCCATTTTAACGCGACCGCAAGATCGACGCAGAATCCCCCTTTACCTGAAGGCGGTATTCAGACCTTTTTGTGTGCGGCGAGCGCCTGGTTCAGCCGAACCGCCAGAAGATCGCCCGCCTCTTCCACCGTGACACTTACGCCACAAGATGCCAGGTCAACCGTGCGCAGGCCTTCATAGCCGCAGGGATTAATGCCCAGGTAGGGTGACAGATCCATATCCACATTCAATGCCAGGCCGTGATAGGCGCAGCCGCGGCTAACCTTGATGCCCAGGGCGGCAATCTTGGCCAGTTCGTCATCCGGCGGCGCTAGGCTGGCAGCGGACGCCAACCCTTCCAGGACGGATGCGTTGACCGATTCAGCCGGCGCACGACGGCTTTCGCCCTCGTGACGCAGCGCTGCGACCGGCACATACACGCCTGGCGCCTGGGGCTTGCGACAGGCGCCGGGCAGGCCCAGTTCGGCCAGAACGCCAATGATGACCTCTTCCAGCAAGGCAACATATTCTTTGACGAAGAGGCCCTGTCGACGCAGATCGATCAGGCAATACACCACGATCTGCCCCGGCCCGTGGTAGGTGACTTGGCCGCCACGATTGCTATGCACGATAGGAATCGCACCGCTGTTAAGAATGTGCTCCGGCTTGCCGGCCTGCCCCAGCGTATACACCGGCGCGTGCTCGACCAGCCAGAGCTGGTCGGCGCACTGATCATCGCGCTGTTCGGTGTAGTCTTGCATGGCCTGCCAGACGTCCTGGTACAAAGACGGCCGCGGCCACCACTTAACAGGAATCATGCGGCTATAAAACGACGGAAACCATGGGATGGCCGTGCAAGGCCCGGTACAAGGCGTCGAGTTGCTCGCGCGATGTCGCCCGCACCGTAAACGTCAGCCCAATGTAGTTGCCATTCTTGCTGGGGCGGATTTCAACCGAGGCCGGATCGAAAGCGGGGTCGAACTGCAGCACCAGGTCGGTAAGCGCCTGGGTGAATTCGGGATGCTTTTTACCCATGACTTTGATGGGAAAGTCGCTTGGGTACTCGATGAGCGAGTCTTCAGGCGGGATGTCGGGCGGGATGCCGGGAGGAATCTGTTTCATGACTTTGCCACCAATGTATCGTAGCCGGCGCGCAATGTGGCGTAAACCGGGCCCGGCTTGCCGCTGCCCACCGGCTTGCCGTTGTAAGTAACGATGGGCAGCACTTCCTTGGTGGCCGAGGTCATCATGATTTCGTCGGCCTGCTCGACCTCTTCCTGGGAAATCGGGCGCGCTTCAAAAACAATGCCTGCCGCCTTGGCGAGCTCTTCGAGCACGCCGAACCGGATGCCTGCCAGAATCAGGTTGTCGCGCGGCGGCGCCAGCAGCTTGCCGTCTTTGGCGATCCAGATATTGCACGATGCGCCTTCGGATAAATAGCCATCGCGAAACTGCACCACTTCGTCGACACCGGCATCGACCGCTTGCTGCTTGGCCAGGACATTGCCCAGCAGCGAAGTCGACTTGATCTCGCAACGCAGCCAGCGAATGTCCGGCACCGACACGGCCGTCAGGCCTTGCTCGCGCTGCGCCTGGCCGGGCGGTGAAAAGGGCGCAACCATGCCGAAAATCGTGGGCGTGACGTTGTTGCCCGGGAAGGCATGATCGCGTTTGGCCACGCCGCGCGTAACCTGCAGATAAATCATGCTGTTTTCCAGGGTGGAGCGCTTGAGCAAGTCGAGCACGAGCGCTTCCCATTGCCCGCGCGTCCAGCCCACGTTAATGCTCAACAGGGCCAAACTGCGCTCCAGACGAGCCAGGTGGCCGTCCATGCGAAACGGCACCCCCTTGTAGGCGGGCACGACGTCGTATATGCCATCGCCGAAAATAAAGCCGCGATCCAGCACCGACACCTTGGCATCGCCCAGGCGCAGGTATTCGCCGTTTAAATAAACAATACTGTCGTTATCGACGTCAGGGATCATTTTTTTACTCGAACATCAAACGGATTTTGTCGTAAATACGGCTGAAAATGCCAGCCTGGGCTACGTCGTTAAGCACCAGCAACGACTCTTGGCGCAAGGCCTGATCGCCGAGCGACAAGGTGACGGTACCAACCTTGGTGCCTTTGCTCAACGGCGCAATCAAAGGCTGGGTATATTCAGCAACAGGCTTGATTTCCGGGCCTTTACCGCGCGGAACCGTCACCCAAATAGGCTTGAGTTCGCCCAGATCGACGCTTTCAACCTGCCCTTCCCACACACGCGCCTTCACGGCGGGATGAGCGTCATCGAACAGCTTGAGGGTGTCGAAGTTCTGAAAGCTCCAGTTCAAAAGCTTGAGACTGCTTTCGCTGCGAGCCGAATCGCTTGGGGCGCCGACCAGAACCGAGACGACACGGCGTCCGTCGCGCATAGCCGTGGACACCAGGCAATAGCCGGCGGCTTTGGTATGGCCTGTTTTCAGGCCGTCGACCGTAGAGTCGACCCAAAGCAAGCGGTTGCGATTAGGCTGCTTGATCTTGTTGTAGGTAAATTCTTTCTGGCTGTAATAGTGCAAGTATTGCGGAAAATCAGCCACCAGATTTTTAGCCAGAATGCCCAGGTCGTGCACCGTTGTCAGGTGTTGGGGGTCGGGAAGGCCGGGCGAATTCATGAAGTGGGTGTCTTTAAGCCCCATTTTGGCCGCTTGCTCGTTCATGAGCGCCACAAACGCCGACTCGCTGCCCGCCACGCCTTCGGCCAAAGCGACGGTCGCATCATTGCCCGACTGCACAATAAGGCCCTGCAAGAGATCGTCAACCGACACTTGCGAGTTCAAATTGATGAACATGCGCGAACCTTCGGTTTTCCAGGCTTTTTCCGACACATTGAAGGTCTGATCGAGCGTAATGCGCTTCTGGGCCAGCGCATCGAACACCACATACGCCGCCATGATCTTGGTCAGCGAGGCCGGCTCAATTTGCTGCTGCGCATTCGAGGCGCCGATGATCTGTCCGCTATTGACGTCGAGCGTCAACCACGCCGTGGCGGCTACGGTAGGCGAAGGAATGGATGACAAGTCGCTGACCGAAGCGATTGTGCTTGCAGGCGCGAGCGTGGGCGCGGTGGCCGGCACAGGCGCAGCGGGAGCGGCAGCGGGGGCAGCAGGGGCTTTTTGCGCCGTGGCCATTACCGGTGCGAAGGCCATGGCCAACGCCAGGAGCAACTCGCGTGAGTGTTTTAAAGGGAAACCAGTAACAGATGAAGTCATCGACATAAAAAAGAATGTACCCGCCAAAAAGAAAAACAACCAGTAACAAGAACTGCCAACATTATAGGCAGAGGGGGGCATAGGTAAAGTCGGAACAGGCTATTTCAGGGCGACGAAAGAGCAAACAGTTGCTACAAAATTTGTGCAAACATTGCCATGGCCGTCCATGCGCTGTGCTGCCGGCCCGGCCGACTCGTTCTTACAGCGCCGCCAGCCGGCGCTGTACCAGCCCCCTTAACGCGATCAGCTTGCCATGAAAGAAATGCGACGCGTCCGGGACCACCACCATGGGCAATCCGCGAGTGCGTGCAAAATCCATGGCTTCCGAAAGCGGCACCACTTCGTCCGTTTCGCCATGGATCAGCAGCGTATCGGCCGGCACGTCAATGTCGCGGAACTTGAAACGCTCGACCGCCGAGCCCACCAGCATCAGGGCATCGGGGATTTTAACGCCTTGCTCGGCCAAGCCCGAATACAGCTGCGCCGCCACCGACGTGCCGAATGAAAAGCCCGCCAGCACCCATTTGCCGGCGGCCAGTTCGGGGTGGGTCAGGGAAAACTGACTGACCAGCTCGTGCATGTCGGCCGTTTCGCCCACCGCCTTATCGAACACCCCGCCCGACTTGCCCACCCCGCGAAAATTGGGACGTACGGCCACCAGCCCATGCTGCGTGCAGGCCCGGGCAATGGTAGTGACGATTTTGTTATCACGCGCGCCGCCATGCAGAGGATGCGGATGCAGCACCAGGGCCCATCCCTGTGCCGCCCCTTCGGGCCACTCGATGGCGCAATCGATGTCGCCGGCCAGCCCTCGAAAGGACGCTTGTTCAATACGTTCGGACATAGCATTAGAAAAAATAGGAAACAGGCATTAGCTTACCTGAATGCGCATTCTATAATTCGCCCATGACCACCGCCATGCCTTCCTTGCTGCCTACGCCCCCAGAGATGCTGGCGGGCCTGTACACCGCGCTGCCGCAGTTTCGACAAATTCAATGGGTGAACGAAACCGCCTCGACCAACGCCGACTTGCTGCATCAGGCTCGCACCACCGAACAAAACTTGGCGCGGCCCTGGCTATTGGGCACGCACTTGCAAACGCAGGGGCGCGGACGGGCGGGCCGGACCTGGCAAAACCGAACCGGCGCCAACCTGATGTTTTCATGCGCGTTCGATGTTTTCCTGCCTGCGCACCAATTGGCGACACTGTCTCCGCTGGCGGGCCTGGCAGCCGGCGAAGCCTTGCGCACGCTGATCGGGCCGGCCCATCAGCCCGGACTAACCGTCAAGTGGCCCAATGACATTCAATGGCAGTCGTCAAAACTGGCGGGCATTCTGGTTGAAGTAACCCGCGCCGGCACGGCGCGGCTGGCAAGAGATCATCATGTGGCCATCATCGGCATTGGCATTAACCTGAACGATGCCCGCGCACTGAGCCAATCGCTGAACCGCCAGGTAGCCGATTGGGCGGAAATCGCCAAAGTCGATGCGCAAGCGTCCGCGGCCAGTCCAATGGCCATTGTTGCCGGCATCGCTCGCGCCTGGTATGCAACCATAAACGATGTCATACGCGAAGGATTCGCCGAATTTCCCGCCCGCTACGCCCGGCTCGATGCACTGGCCGGCCAGCATATCAATGTGCTGGACAACGATCGCATTGTCCACGCGGGCATTGCCTGCGGCATCACCCCGGCAGGACAGTTGCGCGTGCGCACGCCTGAAGGCGAAACCCCCATTTCGGTGGGTGAAATTTCTGTAAGAGCCCATACATGATCTTATTGGTCGACGCGGGTAATACGCGCATCAAATTCGGCTGGCTAAACGCGGATGAGCGCGAGGCTTCTCCGCTGGCCCTGCACCACGATCAACTGGATCAGTTAAGCGGCTGGCTGCGCCAATCTCCCGATGTGCCGGCAACCGCCATCGGCGTCAATGTGGCCGGTGCGGCAATCGCGGCAAAAATTGAAGCGGTTCTGGCCGGGCACGGGTGCACGATCGTGTGGACAAGCAGCCAGCCGAGCGCGCTGGGCGTACACAATGCCTATGAAAACCCGATGCAACTTGGGCCCGATCGATGGGTCGCCATGCTGGGCCTGGCGCGCCATAGCGCCTGCGGCGATACGTCCACGCCAGCCCAGGCGCTGATGCTTGCCAGCTTCGGCACGGCAACCACCATCGATACCCTCAGTCCGGCGCAAGCATCGGGACAGCGCAGCTTCCAAGGCGGGCTGATTTTTCCCGGCCCCGCGTTAATGCGCTCGTCGCTGGCCAACGGAACCGCCAATCTTCCCGAAGCGCAAAGCGAGACGGCCCTTTACCCGACACACACTCATCAGGCCATCGCCACCGGAATCGCCGCCGCGCAAGCAGGCGCCGTGGTGCGCCAATGGCTCGCCGGCCTTGACCGCTTCCGCTGTCCGCCGTGCCTGTTTGCCTCCGGCGGGGGCTGGCCTCTGGTGAAAGACGAAACCCTTCGCTTGCTGCACGCCACACAAACCCATATGGGCCTGCCCGAAACGCCCATACACTGGCTGGCCGCCCCGGTACTGGACGGGCTCGCCGCCCTGGCCGCACCGGATGCCAGCGGCCTACCCTTACAATCACGCCAACCGTAAACCCTTGTCAGGCTGGTCGCCGACCGCCGCCTGAATCCAAATTTCAACCCCGACCCCGACCCGCCATGCGTTTTTTATTTTTGCTGACCCTTGCGATTAATGTGGCGCTGTTCGCCTATGGTCAGGGCCTTTTTGGCATTGCCCCCAGTGAAGAAGGCCGCAATCCCCGGCAACTGACTCAACACAACCCGCAGGCGGTCAAGCTTGGCCCGCCTGCCGGTACACCCGCCCCTCGCGAGTTATAGATACCGAGACACGAAAGGTGCGACGGACGCAGACCCGGGCTTAGTAGACGGCGGCAACCGACTTGAACAACAAAGACGTCATCTTGGCGAGACCGCGATCGCGCGGCCCCGGGACCTGATCAAATGCCAGATGCCGGGGCGATTCGACAGCCAGTTCGGAGTAACTTCTGCCGCCCGAAAAAATATGATTGATCGCCAGTTCTTTCGCCTTATCGGCATCGCCTGCAATGACTGCCGCCAACATCGCATCATGCTCGTTCCACGAAACGGCAATGCGTTTGGCGTAATCGGCATACCGCAGCCGGTATGGATTGACGCGCTTGCGAATCAACAGGACCTGATCGACCAAATAGGCGTTTCCGCAACTGTTATAAAAGCCCTCGTGGAAGGCCTTGTTGTAGTCGGCAAACGCGTCCAGGTCGCCACTGACCACGGCTTTTTTTCCTTCGGCGTGCAATTGGCTGAGAGCCTGGATTTGCTCTGCGGTAATTCGCGTGGCGACAAGCCTGGCACACACGCCTTCAGTGTACGCGAGGGTTTCGAACATAGCGGTTAAATCGTCAGTGGACAACTGCACAACGTATGTGCCCGAGCGGGGTACGATACGAATAAAACCAAGTGCGGACAATTGCAGCAAGGCTTCACGCACCGGCGTGCGCGATACCGAAAACAGTTCGCTAAGTTCTGCCTCGTCTAACGATACGCCTGGAGCCAAATCCCCTTCGACAATACGATTTTCTATCTCTGCGCGTACGCGATCGGTTGCTGTTGCAAACATAAATTAAAATTTATTCCACGTATAGAGGTTCTATTTTGAACGCCCTGGCCATTTCCCCGAAAGAAAAATACGGCGAACCCGTCGTCAAAACACCCCTGAACCTGACCCGTCGCTGATAGCCATTTTATATACATGAAATAACTTTCACAATAGAAAAATAGAAACCTGCTTGTTGATGAATCTGCATTTCGATTATTACAGCACTACTTTGAGCAACCCATCGTGATAATTTGTATTCGATCGCTGTCTTTTAATAACTCGACCTACAATACGCTCGTCTCTTCACCCTCTCGACAATTCTTATGAAACCAATCCGTAAAGCTGTATTTCCCGTTGCCGGCATGGGCACACGTTTCCTCCCCGCCACCAAGGCCATGCCCAAAGAAATGCTGCCTATCGTGGACAAACCGCTGATCCAGTACGCGGTCGAAGAAGCCATTGCAGCGGGCATCACAGACTTGATTTTCATAACCGGGCGCAACAAGCGAGCCATCGAAGACCACTTTGACAGTGCGCCCGAGCTCGAGGCCGACCTTGAGGCGAAGAGCAAGCTCGAACTGCTTGATGCCGTACGCAACGTCATTCCATCGTATGTAAACTGTATCTACACACGTCAGTCGGCGCCGCTGGGCCTGGGCCATGCCGTCCTGTGCGCCGCACCCATCGTCGGCAACGAACCTTTTGTCGTGCTGCTGGCCGACGACCTGATCGACGCCGACACCTCGGTCACGCATCAATTGATCGAGGCCGCCCACCAGCAAAACGGCAGCGTCCTGGCCATTCAAAACGTCAACCGGGACCAGACCAATAAATACGGCATTATTTCGGGTCCAAGCATCGATGCCAAAACGACCCGGCTTGAAGGCATCATCGAAAAGCCCGCTCCCGCCGACGCGCCCAGTACCCTGGCCGTGGTCGGTCGTTACGTGCTCGAACCCGAAATTTTCGAGCACCTGCGCGCGACGCAGGCGGGCGTAGGCGGCGAAATCCAGCTCACCGACGGCATAGCCAGCCTGTTAAACGTTCGCGGCGTGTATGGCTTCCAGTACGAAGGCTTGCGCTACGACTGCGGCAGCAAAGCCGGCTTCTATCAGGCCACCATGGAATTAGGCCGAAAATATCACGGCCTTTAAGCTCATGGAGCAGGTTTTTTTAGTTCGTTCAGGCCTATAACCACGCGCGCGACCGCGCCGGTGTGCTGTTGTACCCAATGCGCACCGGCCTCGCCCATTTTGCCGAGCCGCTGCGGCTCGGCAAGCAACTGCAGCGCCAGTTGCACCGCCGTGTCGGCATCGGGCACGCGAATGGCAGCCCCTTCATCGATGGCGTCCACAACGGCCTGTTCAAAGTTCTTGGTGTGCGGCCCGACCAGCACCGGCACCCCTATGGCGCAGGCTTCAATCAAGTTTTGACCGCCCAAGGGCTCGAAACTGCCCGCCACAATGGCAAGCTGCCCCGTTGCGTAATAGCAGGGCATTTCGCCCAGGCTATCGCCCAGAAGAACCAGGGCCGCGCCGCATTTTTTCAATGTGGAGGCGCACACTTCGGCCCCTTCTTTGAGCTCGGAACGACGCACAAACGGCAAACCCGCCCGCGCCAACAAAGCGGCGGCGTCTTCGAAACGTTGCGGGTGACGCGGAATCAAGAGAAACAGCACCTCATCGATCAGATCCCTGCCTTGCGTTCGGGCGCGCTTGCGCTGCCGCTCAATCGCACGAATGAACAACTCGTCTTCGCCTTCGCGCGTGCTGGCAATGGTGATCACCTTGCGCGGCAATGCCGCCGCGAATGCCCGGCCGCGCGCCACGTCGGCCGCCGGCAGCGACACATCGAACTTGAAATTCCCCGATACGCGCACCGCGGCCGCGCCTGCCTGCTCCAGGCGCTGCGCGTCCTGCAGGGTTTGCGCATAGACCGCCTGAAAACTGTCGTACGCCTCGCGCATGACGCGGCCCGCCCGTAAGCTTTGCCGCAAGGAACGATCGGAAAAACGCGCGCTGGCCAGCACCATGGGAACCGCCTGCCGCCTGGCGGCAGCGACCAGGTTAGGCCATACCTCGCGTTCGATCAGCACGCCCACGCTGGGGCGATAATGCGCCATAAAACGACGGGTACAACCGGGAAAGTCATAAGGCAGCCAGTCTTGCGCCAAGCGGCCCTGGCCGATCGCCGAGGCAAACGCCCGCGCGCCTTCGGCGCGGCCTGTCACTGTCATATGCGTTAACAGTACGTGATCGCCCTGGTCGAGCAAGGCCTGAATAAACGGTTGCGCCGCGCGCGTCTCGCCCAGGCTGACCGCATGCACCCAAACCGGACTGCGCAGGCCACTGGGCCGAGCATAACGCCCAAAGCGCTCGCCGGAGAACACTTGCCAGTCGCCGCTGGAGCGGCGGGCGCGCAGCGTCATCCATGTCAACAACACAGGCGATAACAACTGAATGCATGCCGTATAGAAAAATCGATTCAAAGCAAAACGCCCGCGAATTAGTGAGTCTTCAATTCTAAGCACAAACCACGGCAAGCCGTGAGGCGCTAAATGCCCGATAAGGCGTCATTGGATCCAACGGACGTTTTACCGTAGGCCAGAGCCTGCTCAATAGCGCTCAGAACCGTATCGGCCGACGGCGCTTGACCCCGTTCTCCCAGGCTGGCCGTATAGGCAGGCCCTTGCAAAGGCGTGCGTACTGGCGTGGAGGCCTTGTAAATGCCTATCGTAGGACGGCCAAGGCCGGCAGACAAGTGCGTAAGCCCGCTGTCGAGCCCAACCATCACCGTAGCGCTGGCCAAGGTTTGCGCCACCTCGCGCAACGCCATCCGCGGCAACACGATGGCGCCTTCCCACCCCTGCACCAGGGCTTGGGCGCGTGCCGTTTCCGCCGCATTGCCGGCCAACAGCTTAAGCGTCAAGCCGTGCTCTTGAAGGCAGGCAAAAACCCGATGCCAATCGGCTTCAGGCCATAATTTGTCATCGCGGCTGGCCGAAGGCATGATCACGGCGTAAGGCTCAATCGCCCGACCTTGCGTCAGCTCTTCAAGGCCAAAGTCGGGTTCACCTTCGTAGGCATATCCAAAGGTCGCCGCCGCCAGTTCACGCTGGCGGGTTACCGCTGGCTGCCAGAAATTGACACGGTGCTTGACCTGATAGAACAACGACGCCAGCGGCTCGCGCGCGGAGCGCCGATCCAGCCCGTGACGCACTCCGTTAGTTTGGCGCACCAGCCATACTGACTTCATCAAGGCCTGCATATCGAGCACGATATCGTACTGGCGTGCCCTGAGGTTTTTACGCAGCGCCGCGCGTTCAGCGCGTGTGTCGGCCGCCCACCAATGCTTGCGCCAACGCCGATGCGCCACCGGAATGACTTCGTTGACCGCCGGATGCCAGGACGGAATCTCGGCAAAATTCTCTTCAACCAGCCAATCGATTTGAGCACCCGGAACATACTTGGCGATATCGGAAATCGCCGGCAGCATGTGCACCAAGTCGCCCAAAGACGAAGTACGAACAATAAGGATTTTTTGTGTCATGGCGCGATTATAAAGAGAACGGCTCCTTCGCTAAAAGCAGACCGTCGCTTATCGGCCAAAAATACTAATTGCATAGGCCATTCGGCCTATGGGACGTGCTATTGGAGTTTACGCGGGTATACTCGGAAACCAGGCCATGGCGTTACATTGGATTACACATGAACTCGAAGAATACCGATCCCAATGTCAAGACGGCCCTGCGTGTGGCGGAACTTATCGAACTATTTGCCCGCGAACGCAAGCCGCTCTCGCTCAGTGAAGTTGCCAGGCAACTTGATGCGCCTGTCTCGAGTTGCCTGGCGTTGCTGCGCACGCTGACCGAATCGGGATATATCTATGAAATCGGACGTCGGCAAGGCTATTACCCTACGGGCCGCCTGCTGACCATGGCCAGCCGCATCTGCGGCGCCGACCCCATTCTGGCCAGGGTTTCAGCCAATCTGCAAGACCTGTGCGACGCCACCTCCGAGACCATCCTGTTCGCCAAAATCGAATCCAACGACAAGGTGATGTTTCTTCAAGTGGTCGAGTCGCCGCAAGCGATACGCTACGTGGCTACCGCAGGCACCCAGCGCGATCCCCATACCAGTTCGCTGGGTAAAGCCCTGCTATCCACCCTCGACGCTCAAACACGCCAAAAACTGTTAACCGAACGGCCGCTGGCCCGTTATAACGAACAAACCGTCACCAACGCCGAGCAAATTGAAAACGACATCAAGCTATCGATACAACGCGGCTGGTTCGAGTCGCTGGACGAGGCCTTGCCTGGCGTGGGCACCATTGCTTGGCCGCTGAACGTTTCAGGCCACGACTACGCCATCGCAATCGCCGGCCCCGTGTTTCGCATCGAGCCCAATCTGGTCAACCTCGTGCAAAAGCTGCGGCTGGTTTGCGCCACGCTGGAACAAAGCGGCTGAAACGACCCGCGCCACCGCGTCTTAAACAACCACAACCTTGGAGACGTCGGGTTCTCGTTGCGTATGAATAAACCGGGTAAAAGACAGCGTGTCGGTATCGAGCAAACCCACTCTATCGTCATCCAGCGAGACAAAGGCGATCGGCTTGGTCGGGTGAAATGAAACGGCAATCGCCCGCGCCTCCAGCTTGACGTAGCCAATCTCGCTCAAGTCCGATTGCCTGACCACCGAGATGCTGCGGTCACCGTAATTGGACACGAACAATCGCCCGTCGCGAAACAGATTGATACGCGTTGCGTCGTCGCGCGAGGGCGCGGAATACCTGACCTGCATCGATGCCGTGTCAATCGCCGCGAGGGTGCCGCTCCAGCGGTTGGTCACATACAGCATGCTTTCATCTTCGTTCAGGCAATAGCCTTCGGGCTTGTCGCCAGGCGCGCAAGCCATGGGCTGCGCCAACGGTTGCCATGGGGACACCTTGGTGACGGTGTGCGACAGCAAGTTCATGCAATACGCCGTCTGTCCGTCGCGCGTCAAGGCGAAAAGATGGCTTTTTATGCCGGCGGAAGACACCGCGCGCTTGGGTCCGTTATCGTTTAAAGGATCGTCCAGCACCAGCAAGGTGGCCTTGTCTTCGCTCAGCACATAAAGCCGGTCCTGGGCGTCCATTTGCATGCCGTGCAGACGGTTATAAGGAGCCAGGTCAATCGTGCGCATCAACTCGCCGCTGGCGATATCGACCTGAAAAAGCGCGTGCCCGCCCTCGCCGACATGGCCCGAGGTTTCCACGCCATAGTGACCCACCCAGGCCACGGTATTGGCGCTGTTCGTCACGAACTCATGTGGAAATTCGCCCAATTGCAGTGAACGGAAGCGCTCCCCGGTCTCGATGTCGTACCAGCTGATGCAGTGGCTGCATTTTTCGACCAGCAATAAAGTATCTCGGCTCATGTTGGCTATTGTCCTTTTGTATTGAGTTGAATTCGATAAAGGGAAGTCGAGGCGCAGATATACAGCCAGTCATTGTCCTTCCCACCGAAAGTAAGATTTCCGACCTTTTCAGGCACGGGGATTTCAGCCAGCCGGGTGCCGTCGGGGTGATAAATTTGCACACCGGATTCGCTGCTGATGTAAAGCCATCCCTGGGTGTCCAGGCGGAATCCATCAGGCAGGCCTGGACTGATTTGCGCAAAAACCCTGGGTGCGGACAGGACGCCTGCCGCGTCAACGTCGAATGCCACAACGTGATGATTGCCCTGGCCCTGCGGGCGCAAGGCCGCCGACGTATCGGATACATACAAGATGCGTTCATCGGGCGAGAACGCCAGGCCATTGGGCTCGTCGACATAGTCGGAAGCCACGCTTAACGAGCCGATTTTGGGATCGTACCGGAACACATAGTTATGCCGCAGTTCCGATTCCGCCTTATACCCTTCCCGGTCAGACAGGATTCCATACGGCGGGTCGGTAAACCAGACCGTACCGTCGCGTTTAACCACGACATCGTTGGGCGAATTCAAGCGACGCCCCTGATAGCGATCGACCAGCACCTCGTCGACCGTGTCGGCCAAACCGTTCAGCAAGCGCGTGCGGACAATGGCACGCTGCCCATGCGAGCAATGCAAAATGCTGCCATCCTTCTCGCGACAATGCCCATTGGTGAAATCGACCTGATCGCGCCAGATGCTCAGGCCATCCAATTCGCTCCAGCGCAATATGCGGTTATTGGGGATATCGCTCCAGAGCAGACACTGCTCTTCATTGATCCAGACCGGCCCCTCGCTCCAGATGGCGCCGGTGGCCACCTTTTCCAGTTGCGCGCCCGGCAAAAACACCGGCTTGGCCTTATCGTCGAAAAAACTGATGTGATTCACTGTCGTCATGCTTCATCCATGCTCTACGCCCCATCGGGGCTACGTGGTGTGCGCCGCCACGGCAGCGCACCCTAGTTCTATTTCGGGGATCGTCCAAACATGGGCCACAAGGGCCGACGATAAAACCGGCTTTTCCATTCCGATGCCGCAAGGCGCCGGATCCCCAGCCCGATGGGCGCAATCCGGTTGCCCGGCAGCGCTGCGTCAGGCCCCCAGATCGCCTGATAGGTATCGATGCAACGCCCTTGAACTTGCCAGTAAACGAACAGCACGGCGCAACACGCCCACCACAAGAGCACACCGAGAAACATCCAGCGCGGCGCATCGGCGGTGACCAGTCCGACAATGATCACCACCGCGGCACTGAGCAGAGCCAGCCAGCCCAAGCCTTTGTGCACACGCTCGAATATGAGACGGCGTCGCGTCATCAGGAAATGGTCGCCCTCAACCGCCCTTTTCTCGGGCGGAATCGATCCATCGGTTGGCCCCCCCTTCGAACCGCGCAGCACGCCGGACAGCACTTGAATCACCGCCAGAGCCGAGACGAACCAGCCCATATAGCCATGCGTGCTGGCCAGGACAGTGGCCCCCGTAGCGTGCCCCCAAACCACCACAATCGCCAGCAACGCCAACGACACGCCGCTTAGCTGCATGGTCAAATGGGCGTGCCACCACCATTTGGTATCGAGTTCTTCAGGCCAGTTTTGACGGGGCAGGATTTTCAGGTATCGCGCCGCCAGCACCCCGAGGGGCATGCATACGCCCCAGCCCAGCACCATCAGGCGGCCGTGCCAGGAGATCGAGCTGGCAATGTGGTGCTCTGCCGCTCCCGACAACGGAGTCAGCAGCCAAAGCAGGCTAGTGTCTAACATACATCCAGAGTCCAAAAATGAAAAAACGCCAACCGGCCGCTCACTGAGTTAAATCAGCCTATTTCCGACTTCAAGGCCGCCAAAAAAAGATTCAACGATTTGATTTTTTCAGGGTTTCTGCGAGTCAGTATCTGTAATCGGGGCAAGGTCATTCCTTCGGTCAGTTCAATGCCGACAAGATCGGAGCCTTTGGGAAGCAAGGCCAGCACGGACTCCCTGCTGATCGAGCAGAACGACGCATTCGCCGCGATAAAAGCGTGAATGACCGCCGGCGACGGCGACTCGATTTGAGGCACGACCGGTATCAAGCCCTTGCCCACAAACTGCGCATCGAAAATATTTCTGAGCATCGTGCCTTGCGTAGGCAGCACCCAGCGCAAGGACACGGTATCGAACAGCGATATTTTCTTGCGGATGCCCTTGCCTTTCGCCAGGGCCGGGTTGTCACGGTTTGCAATCAGGCATAAACGGTCGTCTTTGTCCCAAAGCTCTTGGGCCGAAAACTCGCGCTTATTTTCATCTGAAAGAATGAAACCGCCAATGGCGCAGTCGATTTCACCGTCTTTGAGCAACTGCAAAAGCTGCTGGCTGGTCGCATCCAAAAGCGAGACGGAAAGATTCGCATCCTGCGTACACAAGCGCGCAATGGGGCCCGGAAGAATCTGCGTCACAACCTGGGAAATCGCGCCAATGCGCACATGCTGCTTGACGTGCTGATTCGCGGCATCGGGCTCCGACTCGGTGTAGCCCAGCTCTTCAAGGACAATGCCCACTTTATCGAGCAAGCGTATGCCGGCGGCGGTAGGGCTAACCCCACGATGCTGACGCTCGAATAACGAGCAGCCCATGGCGTCTTCGACCTCTTTGACCATGCGGCTGGCCGCTGGCTGGGAAATCCCCAAAGCCGTCGCCGCCCCCTGAATCGTGCCTACCTTGCGCAATACGGCGAGCAGCCTCAGGTGCTTCATTCGAAGCGTGTCAAAATAAATGGCCTTCATGATAGAGCGTATACGTCAAGCATCGTCACCCCCGAAAAAGCAATCGTCTATTGCCCAACCAATTTGACTTCTTCGCCCGGAATCGGCGTGTAGCTGCTGCCGCCGCGCCGGACGATCGCCTCGGTTCCGCCGTGCTGCTCGATCAGCGCCTCTTGCGCGGCTTTCGCCATGGCATCCGTTTTGCCTGGATCGCAAATGCCCTGCAGCGCCTCGTTAAACGCCGCCAGCTCGTCCTCATGGGCGCCATCCAGCGCCAAATCACGCAACTCCTCCGGATCGGAACTTAAATCGAACAGCTCCGGGCGGTAGTTCGTGTAATGAATGTATTTTTTGTCGCCCTTGCGCAGCATATACGCGCCGCTGACCGATCCGGCCGCATGGTACTCGCTGAAAACCAGACGCTCGGCGTCGTAGGGCTGGGCGGCAATATCGAACAGCGATCGGCCTGACAGAGGAGCCCCGTCCAGGCTTTGCCCGACCGCGTCCAGTATCGTGGGGTAGCAATCGACCAGCGACACCGGCGTCTTCACAACGGTGTTGGGCTTGAAACGCGGGCCGGCCATGATCATGGGCACCGAAGCGGACTCTTCATACATGGTCGACTTGCCCCATAGACCGCGCGCGCCCATGTTGTCGCCGTGATCCGACAAAAACAGGATGGTGGTGTTGTCGGTGAGCCCATTGGCCTCCAGCGCCGCCAGAATCGTGCCGACGTTGTTGTCCATGAACGAACACAGGCCGAAATACGACGCCAGCGCGATCCTGCGCTGCTCGTCGCTTTCAAAGTACGAATCGAAACGATAGCAGTCATTCCACTGCGCCACCCAGGGATGCAAAGGCCCTGCGGCTTTCTTCGGCAGCGGGATATCGGCCGGGTTATACAAGTTATAAAATTCGGGTGGGGCGATCAAGGGCGAATGGGGTGCAATAAACGATGTAAACAGCACCCATGGCTTTTCATGCTGCTGCTTGCCGTGGCTGCCCAGCCATTGCACTGTTTTTGCCGTAATGTCGCGGTCGTACTCAATATACGTGCTCTCGCCCGGCCCAATGCTTTCGGCCAAGTCCTTGGACTGATGGCGCACGGGCAAGGGATTGCGGATCAGACCGTATAAATCGCCGACCCCCGCCTCGATGTGCATGGGAATGATCTGCTCGGTAAAGCCGCCGTCAATTTCCTCGTTCGCATAATGCAACTTGCCGATAGAGGTCACTTCGTGGCCGCTGTCGCGCAAGTGATGAGCCCAGCTGCGCATCTTGCCGTCGTAGGCGATGGCGTTGTCCCAGCAGTGGTTCTGGTTGACATAGCGGCCGGTGGCCAGGGCGGCCCGCGCCGGAACACAAATAGGCGAATTCGTATAGGCGTTGCTGAATACTGTCCCTCTGGAGGCAAGCTTATCCAGATGAGGGGTCTTCACCATGGGATGACCGTTATAACCGAGCATTTTTTTATTATGCTCGTCGTTCATGATAATAATCAGATTGGTTTTATTCACGTCCATACTCTTCGTAATTCAACTCATAACGTTCGCAATGCAAACCGCGCACGGGCATGCCTGTGCGCAGCGGCCAAACCGACTAAAGCGTCAGGCCGTTTTCTTTGACGACATTGCTCCAGCGGACTGCTTCCTCGCGGACAAACTCGCTGTATTTCGCGGCATCGCGCAAATCGACCTCGGCGCCTTGTGCCGTAAATTTCTTCTGTACCGAATCGCTCTTCAAGGCTTTTTGAACCGCCGCAGCCAAGGTATCGGCCACCGGCTGAGGCAAGTCCTTCGGCGCAAACAAGCCATGCCAATTGTCAACCAGGAAGCCAGGCGCCTTGATGTCCACCGCGGACGGCACGCCGGGCAGGGCCTGCAGCGGCGTGGGCGACGTCACGAACACGGGTGCCACTTTCTTCGAATTAATTAAAGGCAGAGCGGCCGACACGCCGGCAAACGTCAGCTGGGTCTCGCCACTGGCCACGGCCAGCGCCGCGGCGGCGCCACTTTTATACGGCACATGCAAAAGCGGAATATCCAGTTCTTTCTGCAGTAAAAGGCCCGCCAGATGCTGAGGGCCGCCAATGCCGGGGGAAGAATAAGCCAGGCCGCCAGGCGTTTTGGCCGCCAGCGCCTTCAAATCGCTCAGACTATGCACATTGGCGTCAGGCGCAGTCACCAGCACCAGCGGAACGGATGCCACGGCGCTGACGGTCGCGAAGTCGGACGCCTTGTAACGCACGCTCTTGCCCAGCGGCGCCAACGCGATATTGGACACCGTACCCATCAATAAGGTGTAGCCATCGGGCTGCGACGTAGCAACATAACCCGCCCCAATGGAACCGGTTGCGCCCGGCTTGTTTTCGACGATAATGGACTGCTTAAGCTCATTACCCATCTCCATCGCCAGAATACGAGCCAGGACATCGGGCGCGCTGCCCGCCTGCGAGCCGACCACAATCGTAATCGCCCGGTCAGGAAAAGCGCCTTGTGCCATCGCATTGGCAGCACCGCCCGCCAACACCCCGAAAACCAGTGTTTTCACCAACGACTTCTTGAATAAACCCTTCATTATTTCTTATCTCCTCGACCATCTTTAATGAGTACGTATCCAGCATACAAATACGCTCAAACCGTCTTGCCCAAGAATCCGTTAAAGAAAAGATGAACGTTAAAGATAGCGGGCGGGGCGGCCTGGCATAGTTGATTAGCGTGAGATTAGCATCGCCGGCCCCACTTGTAGAATAAGCATTTCTGATATAGATATCCGCTTTATGGATACCTATTTTATTCCGCCCCTATGCAGCCGCTTTCAAACTCGCTCATGATGGCCGCGATGAACACCTGAGTGGCCGGACTCAGAATACGTCCCTTGCGCGTAATGATTCCAAAAGGAGCAATCTTGCGCTTGATGTTGAACGGCACAATGCTCAAGGTTTTGCGCTCTTCGTAGTGCTGCGCCACCAGGGTGGGCATCACGGCCAACATATCGGACTGCCTGACCAGCGACGACGTCAGCAACATGGACGAGGTTTCCAGGATATTGATCGGCAACGCCAGACTCGCCTCCATGAACACCGACTCGATCACCTTGCGCATCGGGCTGGGGTGGGCCTGCAAGACCCAGGGATAGCGCAGCAATTCTTGCAAACTGACCTCGTTCTTGCCCACTTCGGGATTGGAACGGCTGGCCACAACCGACAAAGCCTCGTCTGCCAAGGGCTGAAACACCAGTTCGTCGCTGTCCCAATTGTCGGGGACGCGTCCTATGGCCACATCCAGGCGATCCTGCAGCAACGCGGTAATCAACACGTCGCTGGTGTCGATCTGAATATTGGGCGCCAACCGGGGATGCTGTTTTTTAAGCTTGATCAGCGTATTGCTTAACAGCCGGGGCGTGGGCGCCATAATCGCGCCCACACGGATTTTGCCGATATTGCCCGACTGAATCGCCAGCAGCTCGTCGCGCACCCCGCCCAGATCCGAAAAAACCCCCTGGGCGTAGCGCGTCAGCACCTCGCCGTAGGTGGTCGCCTGCAAACCCCGGCTGGAGCGTTCGAACAACTTCAAACCCACGACCTCTTCCATCTCGTGCAGCATTTTGGTGGCCGCCGGCTGGGTCAGCCCGATTTGATCGGCGGCTTTGCGCAACGAACTTTGCTCATGGATGGCGAGCAACAGACTCAACTGCCGCATGCGCAGGCGATTGAATAGAATAAGGGAGTTAGGTATCACTTGAGGTTATTGCCATATCTAATTAATTCATTATTAAGCTATCACAACCTTAGTCATACTTCTACAACAAATTACTCAAAACCGCTGAGCCGCAGCAACGGCAGTGAAACCGGACAACACTTGTCACCCCGTTAAAGCCCGGTATGCCCGGACGTTAACGGACATGAAAGAGGAGCTATACCCGCCATGCAAAGCCATCAAAAACCCACCGTCGCGCTCACCCTCGGCGACCCCTCGGGCATCGGCCCCGAGCTGATCGCCAAGTTGCTGAACGATCCCGAATGCCTGCAAGCCGCCAACATTGTACTGATCGGCGACACGTGGCTCTGGGAACAAGGCCAGCGAACCGCCGGTCTTCGCATTGCGACCCAACCTATTGCCTCCTTGGCTGACGCGCGCGGCGCGGCCTGCGGCGTGCCCTTGTTTGTCGCCGTCGACAGCATTACGCCAGAACAGGTGAAGGTGGGCGTCGCCGCCTCCGCCGGCGGCGCGTCGGTCCTGAAAATTCTGGATACCTGCATGGCGGCCGTGGTCGCCCGGCACATCGACGCCATCTGTTTTGCGCCGCTGAACAAGCACGCCATGAAGCAATCGGGCATGGCCTTCGAAGACGAACTGCATCACTTCGCCAACTATTTGGGCGTGAACGGCTACTTCTGCGAATTCAATACGCTGGACGGCTTATGGACCTCGCGGGTGTCTTCGCATGTACCTCTTAAAGAAGCGACCAACTACATCACCAAAGAGCGCGTTGAAGAAGCCAGCCGCCTGATCTACAACTCGCTCAAAGCCGCCGGCATCGAACAACCCCGCGTGGCCGTGGCCGCGTTGAACCCGCATGCCGGCGACGGCGGTTCCTGCGGACGCGAGGAAATCGACATCATCGCTCCGGCCATCGAAACGCTGCACGAACAGGGTTACCCGGTGATCGGCCCCTTCCCCGCCGACACCGTTTTCCTGAAAGCGCGCGATAAAGAAGTCGACGCCATTGTCACGATGTACCACGACCAGGGCCAGATCGCCCTGAAGCTGATGGGCTTCGACAAAGGCGTCACGGTTCAGGGCGGGTTGCCGATTCCCATTACCACGCCCGCCCATGGCACCGCTTACGACATTGCCGGCAAGAACCAGGCCAATGTGCAAGCCACCAAAAACGCATTCCTTATCGCCTGCCGTATGGGCAAATCTTATTTAGAGCAAGCCACGCGCTAACGCTCACCCAAACATACTCTGACGGAGAAACTTCAAGTGAAAATCATTAACGTACGTGCGCGGGTTTTTGAATGGAAAGGCAAGACCGTTCCACCGCAGGCCAATTTTTGCGCCAATGCCATGGATCAGCTCTGGGATCGCGGCGACTCCATGGGCACCTTCCGCTTTCACGGCTGGACCGTGGTCGAGGTTGAAACCGATGACGGCATTATCGGCATCGGCAACGTCGCCCTGGCTCCACGCATTGCCAAACAAATTATCGACCAATACCTGACCCCGCTGGTGCTGGGCCACGATCCCTTCGACTACGAATACCTGTGGCAACGCATGTACCGTTCGACGCTGGCCTGGGGCCGCAAGGGCATCGCCATGGCGGCCATTTCGGCCATCGACATCGCGCTTTGGGACATCATGGGCAAAGCCACGGGCCGCCCCGTCTTCAAGCTGTTGGGCGGACGCACGAAAGAAAAAATCCCATGCTATGCCTCGAAACTGTACCGTACCGACTTGGATGAAATGCAGCGCGAAGCCCAGTCGTACATGGACCAAGGCTTTAACGCCGTCAAAATGCGTTTCGGCTACGGCCCTAAAGACGGCCCTGCCGGCGTGCGTAAAAACATTGAAAGCGTCGAAGCCGTGCGCGAAGTCATCGGCCCGGACAATGACCTGATGCTCGAATGCTATATGGGCTGGAACCTGGAATACGCCAAGCGCATCCTGCCCAAGCTGGAACGCTTTGAGCCGCGCTGGCTCGAAGAGCCCGTGATCGCCGACGATATCGACGGCTACGCCGAGCTGAACCAGTTGACCAGCATTCCGATTTCGGGCGGCGAACACGAGTTCACGAGCTACGGCTTCCGTCAATTGCTCGACAAACGCGCGGTGTCGGTCATTCAGTACGACACCAACCGGGTCGGCGGCATTACCGCCGCCCACAAGATCAACGCATTGGCCGAGGCCTACAGCGTTCCGGTGATTCCGCATGCAGGCCAGATGCACAACTACCACCTGACCATGTCCACGCTGGCCTCGCCCATGTCGGAGTACTTCCCCGTCCACGACGTCGAGGTCGGCAACGAACTGTTCTATTATATTTTTGAAGGCGACCCCACTCCGGTCAATGGGTTCATCGATCTGGACGAACACCTCCCCGGACTGGGCTTGACCATTTCAGATAAATATCTGGATCAATTCAATATCATTGAATAAGGCAGGACTATGCGACTCATCCAATTTCAGCATGCCGACGGCGTCAAAGCCGGTGTCGTCGACGACACCAACCAGGTCAGCGTCATCGACATGGTCGGTGGCGTCTACGCCCTGGCCATGTCAGCGCTACAGCATAAAATTCCGTTGTCGGAACTCATTCAACAGCATTTGAGCAACGAAGTCGTGTCGTATCAAGACCTGATCGACAGCAAACGCCTGCTGCCCCCGCTCACCCATCCCGATCCGGCGCATTGCCTGGTCAGCGGTACCGGCTTGACCCACTTGGGCAGCGCCGATGCGCGTGACGCCATGCACGCCAAGCTGGACGGCGAAGAAAGCGAACTGAGCGACTCGATGCGCATGTTCAAAATGGGCCTTGAAAACGGCAGGCCGCAGCCCGGCCAGGAAGGCGCCCAGCCTGAATGGTTCTATAAAGGCGACGGCAGCACCGTGGTGGCGCCCGAGCAGGCCATTCCCGTGCCTGGCTTTGCCCAGGATGCCGGCGAAGAGCCCGAACTCGTCGGCCTTTACATTATTGGCCCGGATGGCCAGCCCGCACGTATCGGCTACGCCGTCGGCAACGAATTTTCGGATCACGTGACCGAGCGCGTCAACTACCTGTGGCTCGCGCACTCCAAACTGCGCGCCTGCAGTTTCGGACCCGAATTGTTCGTCGGCGACTTGCCGCAACACCTTGAAGGCGAATCGCGCATCGTGCGCAATGGCGAAGTGCTCTGGCGCAAACCGTTCCTGACGGGCGAAGCCAATATGGCGCACACACTGGCCAATCTGGAGCACCATCACTTCAAATATGCCTCGTTCCGCCGTCCAGGCGACATTCATGTGCACTTCTTCGGCACAGCAACGCTCAGCTTTGCCGATGGCATCGTCACCCAAACGGGCGATCAGTTCGAAATTGAACTCGGCGGGTTTGGCCGTCCGCTGCGCAATCCTATTGCCCCTAAAGAAACCCGTTCCTATGTTCAGGTGAAGGCATTAAACTAGGCTAAGCAAGCAGCAGGGCGAAACCGGCTTGGGTGCAAGCCGGTTTCGCCTAAATCAGATGGTAACGTTAACATTTCGCATGCAAGATGGTATCGTTACACTAGCGAGCGGCCAATTCGGTACACCGCAGGAGGGTTTTGGCCGCTCCGTGCGACTTCTCGCACCAAGAACATGCACTCATACGTACAGGTTAAGGAAATAAAATGACTATTACCGGCGCAATGCTGATCGGCAAGAACGATGTTGTAGGCACAAAAAAAGAAGTTAAGGCTATCAATCCCGCTACCGGCGAAGAACTCGAACCGGGCTTTAAAGGCGGCACCGCGGCTGACGTCGATACGGCCGCCCGTCTGGCTCACGCCGCTTTCGCAAGCTACCGTGAAACCTCGCTCGAGCAGCGCGCCAAGTTTCTGGAAACCATCGGCGAGCAAATCATGGCGTTGGGCGACGACCTGATCGTACGCGCCCAGCTTGAAACCGGCCTGCCACGGCCACGTCTGGAAGGCGAGCGCGGCCGCACGGTCAATCAGTTGCGCATGTTCGCTTCGGTGGTGCGCTCCGGCGACTGGCTGGATGCCCGCGTCGATTTCGCCCAGCCTGAACGCAAGCCGATGCCGCGCAGCGACATCCGCCTGCGCTACATTCCCTTGGGTCCTGTGGGCGTGTTCGGCGCCAGCAACTTCCCGCTGGCCTTCTCGGTTGCCGGCGGCGATACCGCCTCGGCCCTGGCTGCGGGCGCACCGGTCGTGGTCAAAGGCCACTCGGCGCACCCCGGCACCTCTGAACTGGTCGGCCGCGCCATTCGCGCCGCCGTCGCTCAGTGCGGCCTGCACGAAGGCGTATTTTCATTGATCTTCGGCGCCGGCAACGATGTCGGCCAGGCGCTCGTCGCCCACCCGTACATTAAAGCCATCGGTTTTACCGGTTCGCGCGGCGCCGGCGTTTCGCTCATGCATACCGCCGCAGCTCGCCCGGAACCCATCCCGGTGTACGCCGAAATGAGCAGCATCAACCCGGTATTCCTGATGCCGGGCGCACTGAAAGCCAACGCCGAAAAACTGGCCCAGGGCTTTGTAGCTTCGTTAGTCGGCAGCGCCGGCCAGCTTTGCACCAACCCCGGCCTGGTCATTGGCGTCGAGTCTCCAGAACTGGACACCTTTATTGAAACCGCCAAGGCCGGCGTGGGCGCCAACCCCACGTCCACCATGCTTACTCCAGGCATTTTCAAAGCCTACCAGCAAGGCGTCGAAACCTTGACGGCCAACGAAAACGTCAAAGTACTGGCTCGCGGCCAGGCTTCCGAAGCGCCTAACCAGTGCCAGGCCGCTCTGCTTGCCACCACCGCCGATGCCTTCATTAAAGACCCTGAAGGCCTGGGCCTGGAAGTCTTCGGCGCCAGCTCGATGGTCATCAAGTGCACTGACACCAGCCAGATGCTGGACGTCGTCAACGCCATCGAAGGGCAACTGACGGCGACGCTGCAATTGGTGCCAGGGCAAGACGAAGCGCTGATCGCCTCGCTGATCCCCGCACTCGAGCTGAAAGTCGGCCGTATTCTGGCCAACGGCTACCCCACCGGTGTCGAAGTCGGCCACGCTATGGTTCACGGCGGTCCCTTCCCCGCCACGTCCGACAGCCGCACCACCTCGGTGGGCTCGGTGGCCATCTATCGCTTCCTGCGCCCGGTTTCGTATCAGGACATTCCTAATGCCTACCTGCCTGAAGCGTTGAAAAACGAAAACCCATGGGGCGTGCCCCGTATGGAAAACAAATAAGCTGCACCGGCTAACGCCAAGCAAGGCGTTAAGCCAGGTCAACTTAATGAACGGGCCAGGTGCAACACACCTGGCCCGTTTTTTATTTTTCAAACCGAAAAAATGGCAGCTTATCCTTTACACCCGCCCACTTTTCATGGCCAGACGAGGGCTATTTTCCCCGAATCGATTTGACACAATCGGCCAAGTCAACAATAATCACCAAATAATAATAGTTTGCATTATCATTACAAAAAGCAAAAAGGAGGAGCCCTACTTACACCTTCAGGTACACCTATTTTGACTATTACCGCGATGACACACTTGCAACACCTGGCACGGCGCACACTGGCCGCCGTGGGCCTTTCTTTCATCGGTCTTTTAGGCGCTTCACAAGCGCTGGCCAGCCAAGAACCAGCCCGCACTCTGAACACCGCCTACGGCAGTGTTCGCGTCGAAGGCACGCCCCAACGCGTTGTGACCTTAAGCGAAAGCGCGCTCGATACGGCTCTGGCCCTCGACGTCCAGCCTGTCGGCGCCGTCGCGACACGCGGCAGCGATAAAGTATCCGATTACCTGCAAGACAAAATCAAAAAAATCAGCATTGTCGGAACGGCTCGCGAGCTCAACCTGGAGTCCATCCTGGCTCTGCAACCCGACTTGATTCTGGCGTCCGAATCTCTCACCAAAGAGATGTACGCCAAACTCAGCATGCTGGCGCCAACCATTGTTCCCACCACCACTAGCCAAGAAGATTGGCGGGGCGCTGTCGCGCTCTACGCCGATGCGCTGGGTAAACCCGAGGCGCTGAAGACGGGCTTCAACACGCTGGACCAGCGCATACAGCAACTACGCAGCACGTTGCCTGCGGGACAAACGGTGTCGGTCGTTCGATGGAATCCGCAGGGCCCGATGATTATGTCGAACAAGATATTTACCGGCCAGTTGCTGACCCAATTGGGTTTCGCCAGCACCCAGCTGGCAAACAGCCTGGGGGCCAAACCTCATAGCGACATCCTGAGCCTTGAAAACCTTGGAAAAATCGATGCCGATCGATTGTTTGTGGCGACACTGAATGCCAAGGGCGAAGAAACCCTGAATGAAGCCCGAAAGCAACCCGCATTCAATCGCCTCGCCGCAGTCCGCGAAAACCATGCCGTCACCGTGGACGGACAAGTCTGGACCAGCGGCACCGGCTTACTGGCCGCCAACGTGATCCTTAACGACGTAGAAAAGGCGCTGCTCCCCTAATGAGCCCATTTTGGGGTTACGTCAGAGCCGCATCGGTCGTTGCGCGCGGCTCGAGCCGGCGCCCCTCCAGCGTGCGCAGCTTCTCATCGATCGCAGCGTTCTGCCTCGCCGGCTTGGCGCTGCTTGTCGTTGCCAGCCTGTTATATGGCGCCGGTGACATCACATTCGCCGACTCATTACGCGTCCTGCTGGGCGGCGGCAGCACCGAAGCCCGGTTCATCACCCTGGAACTCCGCTGGCCGCGGACGCTGCTGGGCCTGCTGGTCGGCGCGGCACTGGGCGCGGCGGGTGTCGTCCTGCAAGCCGCGACACGCAACCCGCTGGCTGAACCCGGCCTGCTGGGTGTGAGCGCCGGCGCGGCATTTGCCGTGGTCTTGGCAATTAGCCTGGGCGCGGGCGCAGCCACCTTGCACCTGGGGGTGGCTGTGGCCGGCGCGCTAGTCGGTTGCCTGCTCGTGCTGCTGGTTACACAATTGCGCGGCGTGGGCGACGACCCGGTGCGGCTGGTGCTGGCGGGCGCGGCGTTTTCAAGCATACTGACCGCCATCAGCACCCTCATTTTGCTGCAAGATCAGCGCAGTGCTGACGAAATTCGATTCTGGATCATCGGCGCGCTCGGGGGCCGCTCTATTGACACGCTTATCGGCAGCGCACCAGGACTTCTGATAGGGCTGCTGATCCTGCTGCCCACAATACGCCCGCTGGCTGCCCTGGCGCTGGGCGAACAGGTCGCGACTGGCCTGGGACATCACCCCAAAGCGACACGCCTGGCGGCGCTGTTTAGCGTCGCCATCCTGGTGGGTACGGCGACCTCGGCGGCCGGGCCCATTACGTTTGTCGGTCTGATTGTTCCGTTCATTGCTCGCCGCCTTGTCGGCCCCGACATTCGCCGTACGCTGTGGCTGTCACTGCTGCTGGGGCCGGCCATTGTGCTGTTGTCAGACATCGTGTCCAGGCTTGTAGTCAGGCCGTACGAACTGCCCATAGGGGTCGTCACCGCTTTCGTGGGCGCACCCATCCTGATTGCCATTGTGCGCAACCATCGCCTGCCGAAGCTCTAAATAATGTCCACGGTAAAACCAACTCCGCATTCGCGGCTCATGACGGCACCCTACGGCCACTGGCTGCTGCGGGCCGGAGCCTATAGCGTATTAATCGATCGCCGCGGCTGCCTGGCTGCCCTGCTGCTCACCGTTGCTCTGGTATTGATAAGCGCGATCAGCCTGGCCTTCGGCACCGCCGACTTATCACCCCTGAGCGCGCTGTTCGCCGCTTTTGGTCAGGGTGAGCCCATGCATCTGTTCCTGATACAAGAGCTGCGCTTGCCCCGACTGGCCGCCGGCCTGCTGACTGGCGCCGCACTGGGCGTCGCCGGCTGTCTGTTGCAGACCCTGGCCCGCAACCGCCTGGCCACGCCCGGCATCATCGGCATTGACGACGGCGCTACAGCGTTTGCAATTGCTTCCATTGTCGCCATCCCCATCAGCCTGGCGCCTTCGTCTTTAGCCTTGGCTGGCGCGGCTACGGCCGCTGCCCTGGCCTTTGGGCTGAGCGGCGGCGCCGGCTCGCGCGGCTATCGCTTCATTGTGGTCGGCATCGGAATCGGCACCCTGTTCGGCGCCTTGACGAACCTCATGCTTGCACGCACGGATATCGACAGTGCCAATCTGGCCTACCCATGGACGATCGGCAGCCTTAATGCGCGTTCCGAGCCAGCCATTTGGGTGCTGGCCGCAGGCATCGTAGTATGTCTGCCCTTGGCCAAGCACCTGGCGCGCTCGTTGAACCTCATGCGTTTTCCTGACGCCGTGGCGCAAGGCCTGGGAGTGCGCCTGAAGCTAATGAGAGGGCTCACGCTGGTCGTCACCGTAATCCTGACCGCACTGGCCGTCGCCGTCGTCGGACCGGTCGGCCTGGTCGCCCTGGCCGCCCCTGAAATTGCGCGGCACTTGGCCGGACATCAGGGCGTTCCCGTCCTGAGCGCGGGACTGGCCGGCGCGTTGATCATGACGCTCTCGGACTGGGCAGGACGCACCCTTTTTGCCCCGATCGAAATTCCGGTCGGCGTGATCACGGCCGTTATCGGAGGTCCTTATTTGCTTTGGATTTTAATACGCGAGCCATCCCGGAGAATGACATGAGCCACGCCTCATCGCTACTTGTTGCCACCTCGCGCGGCGATGTCAGCTTACAAGCCCAACAGCTAACCCTGGCGTATCGCGATAGCGTGATCATTAACGATTTATCGTTAACCATCCCACGCGGCCAAGTCACAGCCATCGTCGGTCCCAACGGCTGCGGAAAATCCACCTTGCTGGCAGGACTCTCGCGTCTGCACAAACCTGCCAAAGGCGCCGTCCTGCTCAATGGTAAAGCCATTGCCAGCCAGTCCTCCAAAGAGGTGGCGCGCCAGCTTGCCTTGCTCCCGCAGCAAGCCAGCGCGCCAGATGGGCTGACCGTTTCCGAACTGATTCAATTCGGCCGTCAGCCCCATCAAGGCGTCCTGCGCCAATGGTCGCAAGAAGACAGCGATATTGTCCAGGCGGCACTGGACGCCACCGACCTGAACGACCTGGCCCACCGTCCACTGGAATCCATGTCGGGCGGGCAACGGCAACGGGCCTGGATCGCCATGGCCATTGCCCAGGCCACGCCGCTGCTCTTGCTGGACGAGCCCACATCGGCGCTCGACCTGGGGCATCAGATTGAAGTGTTCGAGCTTATTCGGGAGCTGGCCGCGGCAGGCAAGACGATTGCGATGGTCGTACACGACTTGTCGAGCGCCTGCCGCTATGCCGATCATCTGGTCGCCATGAACGACGGCCGGATCATCGCTCAGGGCAAGCCTGCGGATATTGTTACCTCCGAACTGGTTCATCAGCTTTATGGCGTACATTGCGTACTGCTGAAAGATCCCGTTAACGGCACGCCGCTGATCGCAGGCATACAACGCGCCTAAAGACGGCCTAATAAACGCTTCCTTTCAGGTAGCGGTTCCGGATCGCGAATCGCCGCCAGGCTGGCCAGCACGCCATAAGTGCGCAGGCTTTGCACAGCCGCGGTCAGGCTATCGACAAACACCCGGTTATCGGGAAGCTCAGGACCGAAAATTTCGCGAAAACCGACCAAGGTGCCCACCAGACCACGGGCCTCGACACCCGCTTTGCCGATCGCCTGCGTCAGCGGCTCGAGCAAAGGATCGCGCAGGTCAAGGTTTTCCTGCAGTTCGTTGCGGCCCATCAAATAACGAATCCAGGCCGCCACCACCATGACGTGCGGCTCAATTCCCAAGCCTCGGGTCAAGCGCTCTTGCAAAGGCTCTAGAATCAGGCGATGCAAAGACTGTGAGCCATTCGCAGCCAGCTGCGCCGTGCTTTGATTCAGCAGGCTATTACCGAAGCGCTTCAGAATGGCCGCTTTATAGTCGCCCACCTTAACGCGTGTGTGCTTGCTTAATGTGGCGATCGCGTCGTCCAGAAAGGCCTGGACGAAACGCTGGATTTCGGGGCTTTGCACGGCACTGGCAACGGTTTTAAATCCGGCCAGCCCCCCCACATGGGCAATCGCGAAATAACCGGCATCCAGCAAGCGTTCGCGCATTTCCTCAAAAGGATCGACGCTGCTTGCCATGGTGACGCCGACGCTCTCCCATTCGGGCCGCCCAGCGGAAAACCAGTCCTGGATCACCCATTGAGAAAACGGCTCGGCCACGACCGGCGCCGCATCCTGCAAGCCCAGCAGGCTTTCAACCTCGACACGATCGGCGGTGGTCGCCGGCGGTGTAATGCGATCCACCAAGGTGCAAGGACAGGCGTATTCATTCAGAAAATATTGCAGCAAGCCGGGCTCGTTCAAGCTGTCTTGTACACGTTCGATGTAACGTTCCAGGGTGCGTTGCAAGACCTTGCCATTATTCGGCACGTTATCGCAACTGAGCAGCGTAAAGGGCTTGATCCCGGATTTTTTACGCTCAAGAATAGCCCAGGCCAACACCCCGATCGCAGAGTGCGCGTCCCAGGGCTGCGCCAGATCGGCCTGGACGTCGGGGCGCGTATCGTCCAGCGTTTGCAGCCGGGTATCGTAACCATACCCCTGCTGAGTAATCGTCAGGCTGACGATTTGCGTATGCGGCGACGCCAGTTGATTCAATACCGTCCGGCGCGCATTGGCCATGCATACGAGCTTGCCCACGCTGCCAATTACACGCGCCGACTTGACGCCGTTATCGTTGACCAACACGGTGTATAGCCCGTCTTGAGGCGCGAGCGCATCGGCCAACTGGCAGCGGTGCCAGCTGACGCCCAGAATCCCCCACTGGCTGCGCCCTCGCTGCATGATGTCATCTGTGTATACCGCCTGATGACTGCGATGGAAGGCTCCGGCCCCTAGATGAACAATGCGTATCGGGACATTCGTGCGATCGTAGAGAGGTCGAACGATGTGTGAAGGCACCGCGTGCAAGGTTTGATCGGAGAGTCGTTGCATGGCCATCGTTCCAAAGTCGTATCACTCGAGTCCAGATAGCTATCATTATGATCGACCGCAACGATATTGGAAACCAAGCACAAGTATCTGTTTACTGGCGAGCGGTTCCGGACCACATGGCGGTTAAATATCCAGCACCAATGGTCCCTGCTTGCAGCCGGAAACGCAAACCATCATGGACTTATTGGCCGCGCGTTCGGATCGGGTAAGAATGCTGTCGCGGTGATCGACCTCTCCATCCAGCACCTTAATTTCACAAGCGCCGCATAAGCCCTCCCGACAACTGTAATGATGCTCAATGCCGGCTGCAAGCAGCGCATCAAGCAATGACATACCAGGAGAAACCTGCAAGACCTTGCCCGTACGCCTCAACTCGACAGTGTAACCACCCGCCTGCAACGCTTCTGTGCCATTTGCAGCGCTGGCTCCGATGCCGGGCATACCCTGCTCCATGGTTCGTGAAGGCGCGGCAAATCGTTCGATATGGACATTGCCATACCCAAGGCTTGCACACGCATGCTCGAATGCATCGAGCATCGACGCAGGACCGCAGCCATACAGATGCGCATCAGCCGTATAGCCTGACAACAACTGCATCAAATTAGGCAAGCCCCCCTGTTCGTCATTAAAGTGGCGGATCAGGCGCACACCGGCAACATTCGCATAGTTCTCGATCTCTTCTAGAAATGCCGCCTCTTGGCGAGAGCGGGCGCAGTATATGAAATCGACCGGCTTATTTTGAGATGCGAGAGTTCTGAGCATGCTCAGCATGGGCGTGACGCCAATACCGCCTGCCAGCAATACGCTCCTGGGAGCCTCTTCATTCAAGCGGAAATTATTGCGCGGAGGCGAAATGAGCAGGCTCGTTCCAACCCGCAGCTGTTCATGTATATAGCGTGAGCCGCCTCGGCTGGCTCGGTCATTGAGTACGCCAATAACATAGCGCTGGCGGTCCGTCTTGGCATTAAGCAATGAGTAATTGCGTACGAGGCCATTGCTCAGATGCAGATCAATATGCGCGCCTGCATCGAACTCCGGAAACACCACATCTTCCGATGCGGGGCGCAACTCGATGCTGAGGATGCCTTCGGCCTCGTACCGCATAGCATGCACAAACGCCTGCAAGGTGACAACGGACATGAGAATTCCTTCTTATAGAGGCTTACTTCGCCGACAAACCACCATCGACCAGGATAGTGGCGCCAGTCATGAAGGAGGCTTCGTTGGATGCCAGCCAAACGACCGGCCACGCAATTTCTTCTGGCTTCGCCCATCGCCCCAGCAACGAGGTGTCGTGCCTTTCCGTTTTTAGTTGCTCTACAGTCTTACCCTTGACGGCGGCATTGGACAGATGAAAATCAGTCAATGTGGAGCCGGGACAAACAACATTGGCGCGTATGCCATATTCGGCCTCTTCGTGAGCCAGCGTACGGGTCAAGGCAAGCTGACCCGCCTTGGTCGCATCGTAGATGCCCATGCCTTTACGCCCGGTTACGGCATAACAGGAAGCAACGTTGACGATGCTGCCCTGGCCCGATCGACGCAAATACGGTAGCGCTGCACGACAGTAATTGGCACCGCCGATCAGGTTTACATTGACCATGGCCTGCCACTCCTGCGGGGTGGCATCGGCCAATGACGAATAATTGCGCATGGCCGCGTTGTTCACAAGAATATCCAGACCACCATGGGCGTCGACTGCATGCCGCACGGCGGCGGCGGCTAATTCCGCATCGGACACATCGGCCGTGAAGTGCGTCAGTCTGGCATCGGGCTGCTGAGCCAAAATGGACTCAACAGTTCGCTGCAATGCCTCTGTATTGGCATCCACCAGAGTTACCGCCGCGCCTTCGGCACAAAACAGACGTGCGCAGGCAGCCCCGATACCGGCTCCGCCCCCGGTAATGAGCGCTGTTTTGTTCTCAAGTCGTGCCATGGGTTTTATTCCTGTTAGTTAACTTTCGTACCGGTGTCTTTGATGACTTTTCCCCAACGGGGTATTTCAGACGCAATCCAGTCACGGAACTCGTCAGCCGATGTGGCCACAACGTCAAACTCGATGTCCTCGAGTCTGCTGCGCACTTCAGGCGATTTCAGTATTTTGACGATCTCCGTGTTGTAACGATCGATGATGTTTTCAGGCGTACCGCCAGGAGCCAGAAATCCGATCCAGGACAACGCCAAAAAATCGGGGTAACCCGATTCGATCATCGTCGGTACATTAGGTGTGCTGGCGAAGCGCTCTTTACCGGTCGAAGCGATAATTTTCAAGCGCCCATCTTTCACAAACTGCTGCACATTGCCAGGCACCATAAAGGCCGCTTGTATGCTGCCCGACACCAAGTCGGTCAGTGCAGGCGCGGCGCCTTTATAGGGAATATGCGTAAGCTTGGCGTGTGCGGCCAGCTTAAGCATTTCCATAGTCAAGTGCGAGGCGCTGCCTACCGCTACCGAACCGTAAGACAGCTTGTCCGGGTCGGCCTTGGCAATAGCCATCAGTTCAGCCACGGTGCTCGCCGGCACATCGGGATTCAGCGTGAGGTACTGCGGCGATGTCACAGCCAATGTGATGGGCGTCAGGTCCTTCACCGGATCGTACGGCATGTTCTCGAATAGCGTTGGGTTGATGGCGATGGGGCCGTTATAACCAATAAGGAGCGTATGGCCATCGGGCGCAGCCCGCGCAGCCATGGCTGCGCCAATATTTCCTCCGGCGCCTGGCTTATTCTCAACGATGACAGACTGGCCCAATGCTTTGCTTAACTCGGGCGCCACCAGACGCGCGAGCAAATCATTCGTGCTGCCGACAATCGGCACAATAATACGTACCGGCTGGGTCGGCGCCCACTGCTGGGCTTGCACAGATGCCGCGCCACTGCCCAAAAAGGACGCCAGCAACATAGCCGCGGCCTTGCGTTTCCATGAATTCATCTTGTCTCCTTGACTTGTTTATTTATAGGGGCGCCTCGATTACACGGAGTAAAGCGGCTGATGCAAACCATCGGCCAGATGCTCCTGGGCCCACTCCACCGGGTCCCGTGAATGTTCCAGCAATACACCGGCAGACCGTACGCGTTGCTTAGAGGCGTCGAGCGCCGGGGGCTCTTCGCCTTGCTCCAGACCTAACGCCGCCTCGTGAAGCATGCGACGCGCCATTACAATCGCCTTGTCCGTGGGCAACAGGCGCTCGGCTTCATGATTCTGAATGGGTCCCATGCTTTCTTGCAATGACGAGTCCTGCAAAGCGAAACCGAAGATGCCGCTGTATGCGCGTTTATCTTTTTGAGCGGTACGATCCATCATGTAATCATTCTCTTTATTGGCTTTTGGACGCAACGAACCCTCTTCGTACTCCACATGAATGCCTTTGCCCTGCTCCATGTCGTTGCGCTCCTCATCGGTGAGCGGCTTGTTGGGGTGAAAGTTGATGCTCCACACCCAACAGTTGTGGTCGTCCATAGGCACGAACACGTGACCGCCCATGGCATGGTCGCCAAAAGGGGGAATAAGCGTGAACCACGGAAAAAGCCACTGAGTAATACGCCAATAGTAAGAGTCGGCTTCACCATTGCGCCGGCCGAACAGCGTCAGTCCAAAAGGCGTTTTTTCAATATCAAAAATGACATTGCCATCGGCCTTTATGTAATCCAGCGCCTTGGTGCCTTTGTGCATTGGATCCGTGTCGACTTCGTAACGGTGCACATAAGAGACGTGGGCGGTGTCAATGCCCCCCTCCATCGCTTGCAAGTAATTGTTTTCTTGCCAGCGGCGCGACACGAACACATGACTGTCGGGCAAGGTGGCCCATTCCAATTCGATCGGGGCCGGCATTTTCCCTTCCGGCCCCATATAAGCCCAGACAATACCTCCGCGCTCGATGCAGGGATACGACTTGATGTTCATCCGGGCACAGGTTTGCGGCGCCGAAGGCACATCTACACACTTGCCGTTGCGATCGAACTTAACGCCGTGATAGGCGCAGCGAATGCCATTTTCTTCATTGCGGCCGAAATACAGCGAGACACCACGATGCGAGCAGAACTCGTCAATTATGCCGGGCTTGCCCTCGGTATCGCGGAAAGCCAGCAACTTCTCGCCCATTATCTGCACACGGACCTGTGGACCGTCCGGTTCAGCGATTTCGCTCGATTTAAGAATGGGTACCCAATAACGACGCATCAGATTGCCCATGCGCGTTCCCGGCCCCGTGCGCACCAATGTTTCCGACATTTCCCTGTTCATGACCTACGCTCCGTTAGCAAAATTGACCACTGCACCACCCAACATGTCCACACAGTGATACACATATCCATTGTACGGATATTTTTGTCGGGTTAAATCAGGGTATCTACTAATCTGGCATCCTGCGGCGCGTAGTGTTACCTTTTGATCCTCCATCGCCAGAAACCTGTCCGCAATAGCCCCTACACTCATCGCTCAACGGCATGATCTGTATGCAATCGCATGGCCAGAAGTATCGAATTTAAGGAAAAGTTTTGTGGCAACTGAAAAAGTGAATGACAGTGTGCGTGCCGTAGACAGGGCGCTGGACATTCTTATGGCGTTCACCGCAACGGATTACGAATTGTCGGCAAGCGAATTGCTGAAACGCGTCGATTTGAGCCGCCCGACGCTCTACAGGCTTTTGTACACACTGGAACAAAGCGGATTCTTGATTTCCGCCGGCGAGCCGCAAAAATTCCGCTTGGGCGCTTCTGTTGCGCACCTCGTGCATGTATGGACCTCCAGCCTCGACCTCAGCGAAGTCGCCAAACCCATCTTGCGTCGGATTTGGGAACAAACGACCGAAACCGTTGCGCTATTTGTACCGCAAGGCGCCTATCGAACCTGCATAGCGGAACTGCCCAGCACACAGCCATTAAGCTTCAAGCGAGGCGTAGGCTACCGTGAGCGCATTATTCTTGGGGCTAGCGGGCGCGCCATCTTGGCTCATGCCAGTATCGACGCGGGACGTCTGCAAGAGTACGCAAAAGACACGAACGTCGATCTAAGCAAGTATTCGGAAGAGTTGGAACGAATCCGTAAGCGCGGCTACGCCACGAGTAACGAAGAGCTCATAAAAGGGGCAGTCGCCATTGCCGCGCCATTTTTTAACGCTAACGGACAAGTTGCCGGTTCCATTGGCGTTTTTGGACCCAGCGTCAGATTAAACCCGGAGCAAGTAACGGAAATAGGTGCGTTATTAATCGCCGAAGCAAAATCAATGTCGAAAGCGCTAGGGCAGTTATAGGGCGCAGATCGACGCCGCACCCAGGCATCTTGGTTGGCATCAAAGCCAAATACTACAACCCAATACCCACGAACTCTTGCAGCTCCTGGGTTTTCGGATTGCCGAGAATCTCCGGGCCGCCCATTTCCCAGACCAGGCCGTCTCGCATATAAATGATTTTATTGGCCACTTTTTCAGCAAAACTCATTTCGTGCGTCACCAGGATCATCGTCATGCCGCCCGCGGCAAGCCCTTCGATCACCTTCAGCACCTCGCCCGTCAACTGAGGATCAAGCGCCGAGGTGACTTCGTCGAACAGCATGACTTGCGGGGCCATGGCTAAAGACCGGGCAATCGCGACACGCTGCTGCTGTCCGCCGGACAACTGCTCGGGATAGCTGTCGGCTTTTTCCAATAACCCCACTTTTTCCAGCACCTCGTGCGCGATTTTCTTCGACTCGGCCTTGCCGAGCTTACGCACATGCTTGAGGGCCAGCATGATGTTTTTTTCCACCGTCAGGTGCGGAAACAGGTTATAGCTTTGGAAAACGATACCGACATCGCGGCGCAGCAACTTCAAGTCCAGCGCGCTATCGGCCAGATTATGTCCGCAAACGGTAATCTGGCCGTCGTTGATGTTTTCAAGACGGTCAATGCAGCGCAATGCCGTACTTTTACCGGAACCGCTCTGCCCGATAATCGCAACAACCTCCCCTTTTTTAACCTCGAAACTGACACCCTTCAAAACCTGATTCGAGCCAAATTGCTTATGGACATTGTCAAGACGGACGATGACGGACATAGTGATTCTTCTCGCTAACGGGGTTTACTGAATGCGGGTGATTTCTTTAGGCAGGTCGGTACCGATATCCTGTTTGTAAAGTTCGTTTAGCTTGCCATTTTTCAGGTTGGTTTTAATCCAGCCATTAATCCAGTCTTTCAGGCTGTCGTCGCCTTTACGCACGCCAATGCCAAATTGAATTTGCTTCAGAACGAACTTTTGCTCCAGATCGAGCTTAGGGTTCTTTTCGTTCATGAGCTTGACCATTTGCGGGTTCTGCGCCACCACCTTGACCTGGCCGCTGGTCACCGAGGTGAGCGTCGTGGCCTCGTCATCGAAACGCACCACTTGGGCCGTTGGAGGAGCCACCTTGGTCACCTCGACATCATTGGTCGTGCCCCGGGTGGCGGCAATGCGCTGGCCCGCCAGATCTTCCGGCCCGGAAATCTTCATGGACTTGGGCGCCGCCACGATATTCAGCACGGCCGCATAAGGGACGCTGAAATCAATGACCTTGGCGCGATCGGGCGTATTGGCCAAGGTCGAAATGACGATGTCGGCGCGCTTGGACATCAGGAACGGGATACGGTTAGGGCCGGTCGTAGGCACGATTTCCAGCTTCACGCCCAAGTCTTTGGCCAGCAGCTCGGCCGCATGTACGTCAAACCCGCCGGGTTCGAGCTGCTGCGTTTGCAGGCCGAACGGCGGGTTGCCCAGGTCGATCGCCACTTTGATGACCTTCTGCGCTTTAATGTCGGACAAGGTGCCGGCGTGGGCGGTCGAATAGCCCGTTGCCATGGCAGCCATCATGCAAAAGGCCAGAATATTTTTCTTCATGTGTGTCTCCAGGGGGTTAGTGTTTTTGTAACTGCAATTCCATTTTTCTGCTGACAACAGATAAAGGATAGCAAATGGCGAAATACAGCAAGGCGGCCAAGCCAAAATATAAAAACGGTTCAAACGTGGAGTTATTCAATATCTTCGAGTTGTAGGCCAGCTCGGCATACCCCACCACCAGCGACGCAATCGAGGTGTTTTTTACGATCTGCACCATAAACCCCACCGTAGGCGGCAATGAAATTCTTGTCGCTTGGGGCAGAACGATCAAGAACATACGGCGTGTTCTGCTGAACCCCAGGCATTCGGCGGCTTCCCATTGGGGTTTGGGCACCGACTTGATGCACCCTTGCCAGATATCGCCCAAATAAGCCGACGCATAAAAGGTCAGGGCCAGCACGGCCGCAAACAAAGGGTTCAGGGTCACACCGAACAGACTGGGGCCGTAGAACGCGATGCCCATCAGCACCAGCAACGGGATGCCTTGCAACACCGCGATATAAGCCGAAGCCGCTGCCTGCAAGGGTTTGCTGGCCGATACTTTCATCAGGCTAATGACGAAGCCCAGCAAGCCGCCGCACAGAAACGTCAAGGCGCTTAGAATCACCGTTCCCTTGAAGCCGCTTAGCAAAAACATGAATTGCTGAATATTCATAGTGTGAAGTTCCTGTCGTTACAAAGGCGTGCCAAGTTTGCGCAAGCGCGGGAACAAAATTTTGCTCAGCAACGTGAACAAAAATCGCACGGCGAACGACAACACCAAATACATCACGCCAAGAACAATAAACACCTCGAAGTTGCGGAAGGTCAGGCTTTGGATTCGGGCCGAAATGCCGAACAGCTCTTCAACCCCGACGGCCGACAAGATGCTGGTGGCCAGCATCAGCAATACATACTGGCTGATGAGCGACGGATACACCCGTTCCATGGCCGGCGCCAGTACCACCTGGAAAAACGTCTGTGTTTTGCTCAGCCCCAGGCAGCCGGCGGCTTCAAGCTGTCCCTTATTGATCGACTCGATACCTGCCCGCATGATTTCCGCCGTATAGGCGCTGATGTTCACCACCAACGCAATCACCGCCCCCACCATAATCGGCATATCGACACCCACGCTGGCCAGGCCGAAAATCAGGAAATAAGCTTGAATCAATAGCGGCGTATTGCGAATGAACTCCACATACGCCGCCGCTAAAAATCGGGTCAGCTTGTGCTGGCTCAAACGGATGCAGGCGATTGTCGTGCCCACGATAAAACCCAATACCGTGGCAAACGCACTGAGTTTCATTGTGGTCCACACCCCATATAACAGCAGGTCTTTATGATCGAGCACAGAGGAAAAATCAAAGGTGTAATCCATACAAGCTTCAGATTCGAACCGTGCAAGCCAACCCTGGCGGCCTGCCTGTTCTTCTCTGTGTCTCCTGATGTTTTTCTTGAGAAAAGAAATGGTAACGTTAACATTCCCCTAAAACAAACCGACTCACCCCAGGTTTTCCCTAGGTTTTAGCAAGTAAGCGTCCGACGGAGTGTCTTGCAATATTAGCTGCCGTGCTGCGCCTTCGCATGATTGGCGACATCCAGGGCCAGTGTGGAGTGCGCAAAAGCGCCGCCCGCGCGCATTTCCGCGGCAACCCAGATGGCTTCCATGAGCTCTTGCTCGGTCGCGCCCTGCTTGATGGCCAGTTCCGTATGGCCCCGTATGCAATACGGGCACTGGGTCACATGGGCGACCGCCACGGCAATGATTTGCTTCATTTTTTTCGACAATACCCCATCGGCAAATACCGCGGTGCTAAACGCCTTGAATGCCGCCTGGGTATCGGGCGCTAATTCGGCGCGTTGCCTGGCCAATTCCTTGGTCATAGCCGGATACATCGATTGATCCATCTCTATTCTCCTGGGCATAAAGCACAATAAATCGCATAGCGCAGCTAGGGGCCAAACAACAGGCGACAACAGCCGACTGAACTTATTCCGAGGACCCCTGGGTCAAGCCGATTCGCGCTTGACGTCGTTGCTTAAATTTTTTCGGCTCGCCAGCCAATACCCCAGCAGCACCACAAACAGAGCGCCAGCCATCTCGGCAAGCAGCTTGGGCACCCCCTCAACGGCCCCAAACTGTTCGGTCACCGCCACATCGCCCACCATCATGCCAGCAGCGATCCAGCCCAGCAGGGCGGCGCCAAACGTAACGATGAGCGGGAAACGATCGATGAGTTTCAGCAATATCGTGCTGCCCCAGATGATGATGGGCACACTGACCAAAAGTCCAAAAATGACGAGAATCACTTGATGGTCTGCATGAGCGCTTTGCGCAGCGCCCGCAATCGCCACCACGTTGTCCAGACTCATGACGAAGTCGGCGATGATGATGGTTTTAATGGCCGACCATAGCGTGCTGCCGCCCTGGATGTTTTCAGAGTCGTCGTGCGGCGCCATGAGCTTGACGCCAATCCACAGCAGCAGCAGCCCGCCCACCAGTTTCAGGTAGGGCAACACCAATAAAGCCAGCGCGAACGTGATCAGCACCACACGCAACACAATGGCGCCGCCGGTGCCCCATAGAATACCGGTCATGCGGCGCTCTGGCGGCAGGTTTCGGCAGGCCAGGGCAATCACCACGGCATTGTCGCCGCCCAAAAGCAGATCGACCAGAATAATCTGGAATACGGTCACCCAGCTTAAATGTTCGAAAAACTCGATCACGACTTACCTCCGCGATGCGGCTTAACGTCGCCCTATCAACCCCGCCCTACAAATGGCATTTTGCTTGCCATCACCGTGTGAAACAGAACATTGGCCTCGAGCGGCAAACTGGCCATATACAGCACCGACTGACCCACGACATCCACATCCATCAGCGGCTCGACCGCCACCTGGCCATTGGCTTGCATGACACCCCGTCCCATGCGCGAACCCATATTCGTTGCCGCGTTGCCGATATCGATCTGGCCGACGGCAATATTATGTTTTCGACCATCGAGCGACATCGACTTGGTCATCCCCCTGACGGCGTGTTTGGTCGCGGTATACGCCACCGTGTCCGGCCGGGGGGTCTCGGATGAAATCGAGCCGTTGTTGATAATGCGCCCGCCCTGCGGCGTTTGCGCCTTCATCACCCGAAAAGCCTCGCGAGCGCAAAGAAACGCCCCCGTCAGGTTGACATTCACCACAGTGTGCCATTGTTCAATGGAAAGGTCTTCGATAGCCACACCCGGAACATTGGTTCCCGCGTTATTGAACAGCACGTCAAGGCGCCCGAAGCGCTCGACACAGGCATTGAAAAGACGTTGGACCGATTGTTCGTCGGTAATATCGGTGGGCACGGCCAGCACGCGCTCGGGCACACCCGACTCTTCGGCGACCGCCGCCAGCGGCTCCCCGCGGCGGCCGAGCGCCTCGCCCTGATAGGTGAAGGCCAGTTCCGCGCCCTGCCCCCCACCTCGGCCGCAACCCACACGAGCCCAACCGCCAGTAAAAGCAATAGAAAAAACGGCCCCGCCGCCGACGCCACA